>ENA-OSJC01000297-OSJC01000297.1-marine-metagenome-genome-assembly--contig:-NODE-297-length-50751-cov-5.805541_pt1 | contig 50751 bp, 46 predicted proteins | sample MGYA00237885_ERZ534234 | MGnify/ENA primary metagenome ERZ534234 (study PRJEB26413, sample SAMN06343907) | marine metagenome | isolation source: coastal waters | place: Atlantic Ocean: West Antarctic... | reverse complement strand
CCCAATCCAAATGCACCAGATACTCCAATTGCAGGTGCACCTCTAACTATCAAAGTTTTGATAGCATTTGCAACTTGGTTAAAATCATCATATTCTACAAAAATTAATTCATTAGGAAGCTTTGTTTGTTCAATCATTATTACTTTGTTGTCTTTCCATTCTACGGTTCTAAGTGAAGAGTCAATTGCGATATTATTCATGATTTATACAAAAATAGGCTTTTTAAAAATCAATTGAAAAATATGTTGCAGATATCAAGGTATTTTATTAATTATAGTGTAGATAGGTATTTTATTAATTATAGTGTAGATAGATATTTTATTGTACATATTAAATTTAGTATATTGGATATATCTACTTTAGAAAAATATGATTTACAAAAAATGTATAAGGTTTATGATAAATGGCCAGAAATTGCACGAGAAGCATTTGAATCAAATCAAGAATCTGTTAATTTTGAAAATATTGATCACATAGTATTTGCAGGTATGGGCGGATCAGGTTCAATTGGAGATGTGTTTTCTTCAATATTATCAAAAAATGACATTCATGTGTCTCTTGTTAAAGGATATCTCTTACCAAAAACTGTGGATAAAAATACCCTAGTAGTTGTAACAAGTGTATCAGGAAATACATTAGAAACTTTGACGGTATTAGATTCTGCAAGAAAGATGGATTGTAACTTGATCGCATTTTCTTCAGGTGGTAAAATGGAAAAAATATGTAAAGATTATCAAATTCCATTTAGAAAAATTCCATTTTTCCATTCTCCAAGAACTTCTCTCATCAATTTTACATATTCAATTCTAAATATTTTAAATTCAATACTTCCAATTGAAAAAAAAGATATTGTTGAATCGTTAAACAATCTAGATATTATAAAAAAACAAATTACTTTTCAAAATTTAACAGATTCAAATCCTGCAATTAATTTAAGTCGATGGATAACTGGAATTCCAATTATTTATTATCCTCATGGATTACAATCAGTTGCAACTAGATTCAAATCAGCTTTACAAGAAAATACAAAGACTCATGTCATAATAGAAGATGTAATTGAAACATGTCATAATGGTATAGTTGCGTGGGAAAAACCATCTATAGTACAACCAATTCTGATTCAAGGGCACGATGATTATTTTAAAACAAAAGAAAGATTTGAGATAATCAAAGAATTTTTTATAAAAAATAGTATTGATTTTAAAGAAATACATTCAGTTCCAGGAAATATTTTGACAAAAACTATTTCATTGATGTATTTGCTTGATTATGTATCAATATACAAAGCAATTTTTTCAAAAACAGATCCATCACCAGTATTATCCATAAATTACATAAAAAGTAGATTGGATGTTTAAAAAAAAATACATTAACTAATATGATTTATTTTTTCATTAACAATATTTCTATAAGGTAAATAATTAATAGCAGAATATTCTGTAGGAAAATACTCTAAAAATAAAGAATCTTCTAATGAAGTTAGAAGATGTGCCGTATTAGGATCTACAGAGATATCACATGGGGCAGATAAAACATAAACATGTTCTACATTAGTATCAAGATTCAATTTCTTAAATTCAATTTTGCCTTTAACTAAAATATGATCACTTTTAAATTTATGATAATGACCACCCCGTGAAAATCCTTTTTTTGTGTGAACAAAATTAACCATTAACTTTCCATAAGAACAAAACAGAATTGTTCCACGAATATCACTTGTGGATTTATTAAATTTTAGCATGATATAATTTCTAATTTAATGTATTTGAATTAATAATAAAAAAAATTAAAATACCACTTTTTTATAAATATAGTAAAAATAGATCTTTAGATCTAAAATTAGATTCTTTATTGAGAAATAATAATAAAAATATTAAAAAATGTACAAATCAAGGAAATTTAAAAAAAGAAAGCCATTTTACCATGCTTCTAAAATATCAATTATGAAAGCGGTGATTACTGCAGCTGGAATGGGAACTAGATTACTGCCCATGACAAAAGAAATGCCGAAGGAAATGATGCCTATTTTTTCTAAAATTAATGGAAAAAAATGTGTAATGCCATTATTGCAATTAATTTTTGAACAAATGTATGAATGTGAAATAAAAAAATATTGTTTCATAGTAGGTAGAGAAAAAAGATCTATCGAGGATCATTTTACTCCAGATTACCCATTTTTGAAAAATTCTATACAAAAAAATAAAAATATGATTTCAAATTTTTATAAAAAAATTGATAATTCTAATTTAATGTGGGTTAATCAAAATAGTCCCAAAGGTTTTGGAGATGCAGTAAGACAATCGGAACAATTCATAGGGAATGATGAATTCATAGTACATGCAGGAGATGTATCAATATTAGGTTCAAAAAAACATCCAATTTTAAGATTAATTGAGGCAGGGAAAGATCCTAGTGTTTCTGCAGTACTATTATTTCGAAAGGTAAAAGATCCTAAAAGACATGGAGTTCCTACATTAGAAAAGATTGATGACAAAAGATTTTTAGTAAAAAAAGTAATTGAAAAACCAAATAATCCATCATCAAATTTGGGATTAATGCCATTATATTATTTTAAATCAACAATTTTAGAAAAATTAAAAAAAATAAAACCTGGAAAAGGAAATGAATTTCAATTAACAGATGCAATTCAAAAATTAATTTCTGATGGAGAAAAGGTGTTAGCCATACCTCTTTTAGATAAAGAGAAAGTTCTAGATGTAGGAACAGTTGAATCATATCAAGATGCTCAAATAAATTCTTTTAAATTCGCATGATTTTTAATCTGAGCATTTAAAATTAAATTATGAAAATAGGGATCATAGGACTTGGTTTTGTTGGGTTGTCATTTGCATCAGTTCTAGCTTCTAAGGGATTTGACATTGTTGGAATAGATGTAGATATAAAAAAATTAGAAACCATCAAATCAGGAAAATCCCCATTTTATGAACCAAAAATTGAGGAAACATTACAAAAAGGATTAGAGAAAAAATTAATGCTTTCAGAGAAAATAGAATACGCAGTAAACAATTGTGATTTAATTTTTGTTACTGTTGGAACCCCTATGACTTCAGATGGGAATATAGATCTTCGAATAATTTTGAATGCTTGTAAAAAAATAGGTGAGGCTTTATTAAAAACTCAAAATAAACCAGATATAATTATCAAAAGTACAGTAATTCCAGGAACTACAATAAACAAAATTAAAAAAAAAATAGAATTAAAATCTTTGAAAAAAGAAGGTGAAGGCTTTACTTTAATTACAAATCCAGAATTTCTAAGAGAAGGAAGAGCAATTGAAGATACCAAAAATCCACATCTCATTATTATTGGCACCAGTAGAAAAAAATCAGCTGAAAAATTAAAAAATTTTTATGAAAAAATGTATGGTAAAAAAATTCCAATAATCATTACAAACAATACAACTGCAGAAATTATAAAATATGCAAATAATTCTTTTCTTGCAACAAAAATTAGTTTTATCAATAACATAGCTAATTTGTGTCAAATATTACCAGGAACTAATGTGGATATAGTAGCAAAAGCAATTGGAATTGATCCCAGAATTGGACAACAGTTTCTAAACGCAGGTCCAGGTTATGGCGGATCTTGCCTTCCCAAAGATGTTCAAGCAATGATGATTTTCCAGAAAAACTTGGGTGAAGAATCCGTATTATTAAATGCAGTACATCAAACAAATATTTTACAAATTGATAAAATAATTAACCTTATTGAGAAATCAGTTGGAAATTTGAAAAATAAACAAATTACAATTTTAGGTTTATCATTTAAAGAAGAGAGTGATGATATTAGAGAATCAACATCAATAAAACTAATTGAGATTCTTCTCAAAAAACAGGCTAAGATTAGGGTTCATGATCCAAAAGCTATAGAAAATACAAAAACAATTTTTGGGGATAAAATTAGTTATCATAATAAAATTAAAGATGCACTAAATAACTCTCATTGTACTGTAATCATGACCCCATGGAAGCAATATTCAAACCTTAAAAATTCTGACTTTGATGTAATGTTAAAAAAAATTATTATAGATACAAGGCGCATCTTAAATCTAAATGATAATAATTTGACATATGTAGGATTAGGTATGGGATCTTAAATATGAGTAGACGTTTGAATTTTACTAGAGGTAATTAAAATATCAAAACTTTCCCTATATTCGATTTTTCATGGAAATCTAAACTACTCGTCCATATCACCAAAAATATATGATAAAATTATTGATACATGTTATTGGCCAATCCTAGACATAGTAAAAGAATATAAATTTAAATCTGGAATAGAATTTCCAATAAATACAATTTTACAAATAGAAAAAATTGATCCTTTATTCTTAGAAGAACTAAAAAAATTAATTAATAAAAATAAACTTGAGATAATTTGTTCAAGTAAAGAACAAGTAGTATTTCCTCTAGTTCCAAATGATGTTAATCAGGTAAATTTAGATATTGGTAAAAAAGAATTAGAAAAAATATTTGGCAAAAAAATTAAAACTGCTTTTATCAATGAACAATTATTTAGTTCAAGTCTTGCGCAATTGTACATAGAATCTGGATTTCAAAATATTATTACCATTTGGGAATGGGCAAGTAAAATTTCTATTTTAGATAATAAAGAAAAATTTAAGCCAAAAATCATTACATCTAATTTAGGAAATCTAAATGTAATTTGGAACAGCTATATTTCATACCAAAAATTTCAAAGGTATGTTAATGGAGAAATTGAAAAGAAAGAGTATTTTGATTATATTTTAAAAAATAAATCTAAAAATATTTCATGTTTTCCATTTTATGGTTCAGACATGGAAATCTTTGGATATAAAAATCCGGTTCTAGGTCTAGAAGGAACAGGTAAGGAAATAGGCAGATTTAGAGAAATATTAGAGGAGATTGAAAAGGATGAAGAATTAGAGTTCATTTTACCTTCAGAGATACCTGAAAAATTCAAACCTGATGGAGAAATTGATTTAAAATCAGCAAGATTTTCCATAATGGGTAAAAAACAAGATAAATTTACAGTGACAAGATGGGCAACATGTGGAAGAGACAATAGTAAAAGTAATGCATTATGTTATAGTGCTTTAAAAAAAATTAGAACCATTTATGGAATTGATAATGATGAAAATAAAAGAAAGAACCTAATCTCAGAATTATGTGATTGTTGGGCAAGTGATTTTCGTACTCATGCAGTTGAAGAAAAGTATTCAAAATTTAGTCATATGATTAGTGTCTTAAACGAAAAATTGAGTAAAGAAATTGAAAATAAAAAAGAAGAAATGGAAAAAGAGAGTAATAGTGATTTAATAATTTCTAATCCAAGCCAACATGATTGGGTTAAAATTCCAATTGAAATTAATTTAAGATTTAATTCAAATACTATTAAAAATGATTTTGATGTTTATAGTGACGGGAGGGAAATAACTTCACAAATTGAGGAAAAGAAGAAATATCAAGATGGAAGTTTACGTAGTGTAAAGTTAGTTATTCAACCATTCATTAAATCAAATAAAACAATGGCGTTAAAATTAGTTGAACGTAAAAAAGAAAATGAATTAATTATAAAAAAAGCTAAATCGGTGTCTACAAAAAATGTGGAACTGAATTTACTTGAGAAACGTGGTGCATCAATTTCAAAGTTAAAATTTCCACAAATTAGTGAAAAATCTCTAGTTGGTTTTTTAGAACATGGTACTTATGAGGATACAAAACTATCACCTGACTTTTACTCAGGCCATACGGTTATGTTTGATAGAAATACAAACAAAATTACAGATTTATCCCCTACAGAAATTTTTTTAATAAAAACTGAATCCCCTATACGTAAAATTCTATTTTCTGAAATAAATCTATCAGTAGGGCATCTTAAAAAAATCTACTATGTATATGAAAATGAGCCTAGAATAGATATCAAATTGATATTTGATTTTAAAGAATTTCAACCAGCATTGTTTAGAACAGGAATAATGACATTTTCACCATTTGCCTTTGATAAAAATAAATTATGTTATACGACACATAATGGAGGAAAAATGATAAGTTACAAGATAACAGATGAAAATATTAGCCAAGATGAATCTACAGACCCTAGACTAACTAGTAATGGTTGTCTTGGTGCTACTGAAGGAGTAATTGATTTTGGAGATAATGAGAAAGGAATAAGTATTTTTACGGATAAATCAGAGTGGTATTCAGTACCAATGATTAATTATCAGGATGTGGATAAGGATAAATTCTTTTTTAGGATTAGTAATAGTTTTGCAGAACTAGATGATACATCCATGACATGGTGGAAGGGAAGAAAAGAAGTCAAATTTAGTTTAATGGGAAGAGGAAAAGATCAAAATAAGAATATTCAAAAATCCCAAATGATGTTTCAAGGTTTAGTATGTATTTCAAATAATGAACAAATAAGGGTAGTTGATTAATTTTTGAAAACAGCTATAGTGACGGGGGTTGCAGGGTTTATTGGATCAAGTTTAGCTGAAAAATTATTAAAAGAAAATTTCAAGGTTGTCGGTATTGATTGTTTTACAGATTATTATTCTAAAAATATTAAAAAGAAAAATTTGACAAATTGTTTAAAAAATGAACATTTTACTTTCATTCAAAAAAATATTTTGGAATTAGATTTAGAACCAATCATAAAAAATAGTCAATTTCTGTTTCATCAAGCAGCTCAACCAGGAGTCAGAGCAAGTTGGGGAAAACAATTTAAAATTTATGTAAAAGATAATATCATGACTACTCAAAAAATTTTAGAGTCTGCAAAAAAAGAAAAAAATCTTGAAAAAATAGTTTTAGCATCATCATCTTCTGTTTACGGTAATCAAGAGGGTAAAATGATTGAGGAAAGTACATTAACAAAACCAGTTTCGCCTTATGGTGCTACAAAATTAGCTGCAGAAAATTTAGGAAATCTGTATGCAGAAAATTTTGATTTACCTGTAATTTCATTAAGATATTTTACAGTTTATGGACCAAGACAACGCCCAGATATGGCATTTTCTAAATTTATTAGATCTAATATTAGTAACAAGGAAATTGAAGTGTTTGGAGATGGAAATCAAATTAGAGATTTTACATATATTTCAGATGTTATTGAAGCAAATATCTTATCTATGAATTCATCATCTAAAAGTGGCATATTCAACATTGGAGGAGGAAGCATACATTCAGTTAATCAAATTTTGGAAATGATAAAAAATATTACAGGGAATGAAAATATCATCAAATTTAAACCAAAGCAGAATGGTGATGTTTTTAAAACAGAATCAGACATAGAAAAAGCTAGAAAGAATCTCAATTATTCTCCTAAAATTAACATAAAAAAAGGATTAGAAAACCAATTTCAATGGATTTTAAATAATCCTCAATAAATGGAGTTCAAAATATATAGAAGAATAGGTAAAAAAGTTAAATGAAGTCTTCAGAAAAAACAATATTTTTTAAAAAAAGCAAAGCTAAAGAAGGTTATGAAACATTAGTCTCTAAAAATAATTCATATCTAAAAGATTTAGAAGTAGGTCGACTCAGATTAGGTCATAAAGGAGCATCCCATAAAGGAGAAACAAAAAATGAAGAACTTCTAATTCAACCATTAATTGGAAGCTGTGACATTATTTTAGAAAAAAATGGTAAAAATGAAAAATTTCAGAACGTTGGAAGAAGAACAAAGATTTTTGAGAAAGAAGGAGATAGTTTGCTAATTGAACCAAATACAAAATTTCAGATAATTTGTACTACAAATTCTGTAGATTGTTTAATGCCAAGTGTTAAATTAGAAAATATATCTTTAACAAAAACCACATTAATAAAATCTGAAAATGTAGAAGTTTATGAAATAGGTGAAAATAATTATAAAAGAAAAGTTAGAGTGATGTTAGGTGGAAATGGTCCAGCTGCAAAACTAAGAGGTGGTGAAACAATTAATGAGCCTGGACAATGGTCTTCCTGGCCGAGGCATTCATTTGATAATCAAACAGAATTAGCAAATCAATTTGAAGAATTTTTTATGTATTTCACACTTCCAAAAGAAGGATATGGATTGCAGAGATGTGATGGTTATTTTGTAGATGGTGAATTTAGAGAACAAACAATGTTAGTAAGAAATGGAGATTATGCAGTTCTTCCTCTAGGAGATCATCCAATCGTTGCAGCACCAGACAATAAAGTTCTATACGTATGGTTTTACATTAGTCCAATTCCTAAGATTTATCCCAAATGGGCAGAAGATCATGGGGAATATGCCTAAGTGTATTTTAATTATCACAGGAGGAATTTTACAAATTCCAGCAATTATTGAAGCAAAAAATATGGGATTAAAGTCAATTGTTACAGATAAAAATAAAAATGCACCGTGTATGAAACTTGCAGATCAATCATACGCAATAGATATTTTCGATATAGAAAGTCATTTAAAACTTTTAAATAAAATTCAGAAAAAAAATAAAATTGTAGGAGTATTTACAGAAGGTTCTGAAGCAACTGTTACTGTAGCTTCCATAGCAAAACAATTGAAACTTCCAGGAATTTCTATAAGTGGAGCACAAAATTGCAAAAATAAATTTAAAACTAGAGAAATTTTACAAAAAAATAATATTCCGATTCCAAAATGGGAGGTTGTAAAAAATTTAAATGAATTTTATGAGGCCGTAAAAAAAATAAAATTCCCATTAATTGTAAAAGCAGCAGATAATTCAGCTTCAAGGGGAACCACAAAAAAATATGATAATAAGAATTTAAAATCATCTTTTGATTTAGCAAGAAATAATTCATCTAATGGATTAGTGTTAGTTGAAGAATTATGTTTTGGTTCAGAGCAAAGTGTGGAGATCTTATTTGATAAAGAAAAATGTTATGATTTAAACATTGTTGATAGATATTTTTCAAAAAATAAATGGGCAGTGGAATTAGGTCACGTAAATCCAACAAAATTGGATATAAATGATAAAGAAAAGTTATTTCAAATTACCAGAAAAGCTGCAAAAGCTATGAAAATAAAATTTGGTGTTTTCAAAGCAGATACAATGATAACTGAAAAAGGACCAATAATTATAGAGGTTACACCTAGATTATCAGGAGGGTTTGATTCTCAAAAATCAACACCAATATCTAGTGGAAGAAATTTTATCCGTGCAGCAATGAGGTTATCAGTTGGATTAAATCTTGAACAAAAAGATCTAACTCATCAATGGGCAAAATATTGTGCAGTCTGGGCGATCAATGCTAAAAAAGGCAATATTAAAAAAATCAGTGGGATTTTAGAAGTAAATAAAATAAAAGGAATAAAAGAAATAATTCTGGTCAAAAATAAGGGAGATTTTTTAGATACAATAAAAGACAGTGGTTCGAGACCAGGTTATGTTGTAGCTGAAGGACAAACTTATCATATGGCCTTAAGAAGAGCTAAAAAAGGTGCAAAAATGATAAAATTTGAGGTTGAAAATTAGTGAAAAATAAAATTGCGATAATTACTGGTGCCGGAAGAGGTATAGGAAAAGGCATAGCAGAAAAATTTGCTGATGAAGGACATATTTGTATTTTAATAGCACGTAATTCAAATGAAATAAAAAAAGTTGCCGAAAAATTAAAAATTAAAAATAGTCAAGTGTATTTTGAAAAATGTGACATTATAGATGAAGAATCTGTTAAAATGACTATTTCAAAAATAGTAAAAAAATTTGGAAGGATTGATATTTTAGTCAATTCTGCGGCATCAGGTCCAGCTGTAGGTCCAAGTGATAATTTAAGTTTGAATGATTGGAATAAAGTTATTGGAACAGATCTTACTGGAACTTTTATTTTTTGTAAAGAAGTTGGCAAAATTATGATTAAGAAAAAATTTGGAAGAATTATCAACATTTCAAGTTTTCATTCAATTGCAACATATCCAGAAAGAGTTGCTTATGCATCTGCAAAAACTGGAGTAATTGGATTAACAAAAGCATTAGCAGTAGAATGGGGGAAATATGGTATAACAGTTAATGCAGTTTCCCCAGGTCCAATTAAAACACCTAGAACAAATTATTTTTTAGGGTTAGATCCTAATAGTGAAAGTCAAATGTTAAAACGTACTCCTTTAGGAAGACTTGGAGAAGTTAAAGATGTAAGTGGTCTTGTAAACTATTTAGTATCAAATGAAGCAGGTTTTCTTACAGGACAAAATATAGTTATTGATGGTGGGTGGTTATCAAGTGCATGGTTTGGACAATATTAGGTATTAAAAATTATTTTTTTGCATAAACTATAATTTCTCTACCTATTCCCATATTTGCAAAGTATTGATACATGTCACGTTTTAATTGATTATTATTAGATGAATGTAATAATGAGTCAAATCTCATTCTCATAGAATGTATTTTCTTTCCAACTTTATCATTATTAATATAGTCAAGACCAAACAAAAGAAAAAATTCTAAAGGAAATGTGGATTCAGCATAAAATGGAATAAAACCAGTTTTCTTAAATAAGTTCTGCAAAGACTTCATAGAAAAATAATTAATGTGCTCGGGTGGTGCAATCCAATATTGTTTTTTATTTAATTTATCAGTTGCAATCTTTTGTAGAATATTGAAATCATTTGGAACTTCAAAGCAAATAATTCCATTAGGATTGAGAAGATCATAACATTCTTCACAAACTTTTTTTGGATCTCGCATATGTTCTAGAAAAAATTTTGAATGAATTACATCAAATTTTTCTTTGTTTGTTAAAAGAAATGATTCAAAAGTGGATTCAATAATTGGAATTCCATTATTTTTTGCATATTTTGCTGCAGTAGATGAAGGTTCTATACCAAGTACATCCCAACCTTTTTCTTTTGCTCGTTGAAGGAAAAATCCAGGCCCACATCCAATATCCAAAATCTTTTTATTCTTTTTTTTAATTGTTCTTTCAATTATTTCTAATTTATCATCAAATGTAATATTCCAGTAATCTTTTTCAGATTCATCTTTTTTAATATAGGTAGGTTTCATTTCTTGATAAAATTTATGAGTGTACATTTTTTCTAAATCATCAAGTTTTGGAATTGGATATGCATGGTAAAAACCACAACTTTTGCAATTAATTACAGAATTTTTTCCAGATTTCCAAACAGAGGTTCCCTTATGAGATGCCAATTATATGATGTGTCTAAATAGTGGCTTTATTACAATTATGCTTCTATAAAATCTCAAAATAATAGATATAGAACCATGAATTAAAACAAATGAATGAAAATAAGAGTAGCAATAATTGGTGCAGGAAGAATGGGACAGAGACATGCAGAAGCGTATAAAATGATAAAAGATGTAGAATTGATAGGTTTTGCAGACAATATAACAAAAAATGCAAATAGATTAGCAAAAAAATTTAAAGTTAAATCATTTACAATTAATCAAATTTTATCTAATGATACTATTGATGCGGTAAATGTATGTACTCCAAATATTGATCATGCAAAAATTTCCATTAAGGTCTTAAATTCAGGTAAACATGTACTTGTAGAAAAACCAATGGCAATTAACTTGGCAGATTGTGATAAAATGATAAATGCATCTTATAAGAATAATGTCAAACTTATGGTAGGTCAGACATATAGATTCTATCCATCAAGTATTGCTGCAAAGAAAATCATTGATTCAGGACAGATTGGGAATATTGGACTTGCTCAAATTCATGGAATAGATCCAGGTTTTATCAGAGGGCAAAAAAAAATGCCACAATGGTTTAAAAAAAAGAATTCAGGCGGAGGATTACTCTTTGATATGGTTCACATGGTGGATCTATTACGAGAATGGTTCAAATCAGAAATTTCTCAGGTTTATGTTCCATCAATTGACAAGATTAGCAAAAATGCAACTGCAGAACAAATGGGTTTAGTTATTATGAAATTCCAAAATGGAGCATCAGCATCAATTATGGCTGTTGCCCCTAGTTGGGGAATTAGAGACGCTGGAATAAAAATAATAGGTAAAATGGGTGCGCTTCATGTTACGTATGGAGAAGAGGTCAAAGTGGGCAAAGAAACTTGGAAACAATACAAATTTCAATTTAAAGCAAAGAGTGCAACATATGAACATAATTTAATGGGTTTCATAAATGAATTATCAGAATTTATAAAAAGCATCAAAGAGGATAGAATTCCTCGGGTAAGTGGTGAGGATGGAAAAAAGAATTTAGCGGTGATTTTAGCCATGTATGAATCCTATAGATTAAAGAAGTTAATTAACCTCAAAACATAAGAACTAAAAAATGGAAGTGGCAATCATCATTCAAGCTAGAACAGATTCAAAAAGATTTCCAAAAAAAGTTTTGAAAATAATCGATGATAAAACAGTTTTATGGCATGTCATAAATCAGTGTAAAAAAACTAACTTGGAAGTAATTGTAGCCACAACAAAAAGAAAAATGGATGATCCAATAATAGAAATTGCAAAAAAATCAAAGGTGAAATTTTTTCGAGGTTCAAAAAATGATGTTTTAGATAGATACTATAAAGCAGCAAAAAAATTTGGGTTAGAAGGAATAATTAGAGTTACATCTGATTGTCCAATTATTGATCCTAAAGAAAGCATCAAAGTCATCAAACTTTTGAAATCAGAAAAAATAGATTATGTATCATTAGACGATAAAACGTATCCTGATGGGCTAGATACTGAGGGATTTACATTTCAAATCCTAGAACAAGCATGGAAATATGCAAAATTAAAATCAGAAAGAGAACATGTAACACCATATATTCAAAAAAAAGAATTGAGGAAAAAAAGTATTTCATATAAAAAAAATATTTCATATTTAAGATTGACTATAGATCATCAAGAAGATCTAAACTTTTTAAAAGCCATTTTTAAAAAATTGAGGAATAAAGAAGACATACATTTGAAAGATATACTAAAAATATTAGAAGAAAATCCACAATTAATAGAAATTAATTCAGTTTACAAAAGAAATGAAGGTTATCAGAAGTCATTAAAAAATGATAAAATGATCAGAGATTAATTATATGATCTGCAACACGTGATGGCCCTAAACCGTCTATCTCCGAACAAGTTTGATTCATTTTTTTTAATTTTGCCTTATCTTTAAGTGAATTCAGGATAATACTTGAAAGATCAGTATAATCAATTTTATCATATTTACCAAGATATGAAATACAACCGCTTTTTTCAACAAGTTTAGACGAAACATCATTCTCATTACTATGAGATATCACAAAGAGAGGCATTCTGCATATTGCTGCTTCGTAAACAGTTATCCCAAATGTCACCAAACCAATTGATGCCTCTTGCATTAGAGTAGTAAGAGATGGCGGGGATCGTACTAAACGAAATCGTTTGTTATTTTTAATAATTTTTAATAAATTTTTTTCACCATTGTAAAATCTCCCCATAATTACCACTAAATCAAAATCATCAGTTCGTTTTGAAAAGGAATGAACAATTTTTCTAGTAATATCATATTTATCAGAGCCACCCATAGTTAAAAGAATAGAATTATTTTTTTGTTTTGTAGATTGGGGTAGTTCTTCAATCCCATGTAACAAATATTCCATACCAACAATACAATTTTTTGGATAATCTTTTGTAGGGTTTCTTATTGAAGATATTATAATCAGATCTGCAAGATCCCAATAATTTTCATTATCAATTAAAATGGTGATAATTTCTTTGTCTAATTTCTTCAATAGTTTTTCTATGGATTTTCTCTTTGAATCAATAACTAATTTATTACATTTGTTTTCTGAAAGAATTTGTTTTATTTGTTGTAATTCATTGTTTTGTTGTATAACAAAAACTTCAAATCCTTTAGATTCTAAAAATTCTTTGATTCCCTTAAATTGTATAATAAAAAAACACGATACATTTCTTTTTTGTAGATTTTTTGCTAGAACAATACATCTTTTTACATGTCCCAAACCAAGTTTCTTATTCCCATCTACACGAAAAGCAACTTTCATAATATAACAAATATTTGTTCATGATAAAAAATGTGCTATTATTTTTTTAAAATAGATTCTTCTTGAGCATAAAAATTTAAAAATTCTTCATATACAGGCTAGTTGACTAATAAAAATATGGCTATAAAACTAATTGCAGAAATTGGTTCAAATTGGGAAGGAGACATAGAACTAGCAAAATCACACATTAAAGAAGCAAAAGAAAGTGGAGCAGATTATGTTAAATTTCAAATGTGGAGAGCTGAAGATTTGTATAATTTAGATCATCCTGAATGGGAAATGATTAAGAAATCAGAATTAACAGAAAATATTGCATTAGAATTAAAAAAATATGCGGATGAATTAGATATTGGATGGTTTTGTAGTGCTTTTAATCCAAAAGCAGTAGAATTTTTAGAAAAAATTGGAGTCCCGTTGCATAAAATTGCCTCAAGAACATCAACTTTGAAAGATAAATTATCCTTAGAAACAATTCAAAAAATTGCAGAGACTAAAAAAAATACGTTCATCAGTATGGGTGAAGGAGGAAATAAAGGGAAAATTTTAGAATTATTTGAAGAAAAATCTTTAAAATTTACATATTGTATTTCAAAATATCCAACAGAAGATACAGAAATAAATGTAAATAAAATTATAAATTCTGATTTTTTTTCAGATCATACTAAGGGCATTACCATTTCAATAATGTATGCAGTAATGAGAAGTAAAATTACTAAAAATGAAATTTTTATTGAAAAACATACACAATTTGAAAATTCTAAAGGTCCAGATTCAACATGGGGTGCCATTACATATAAAGAATTAAAAGAACTATCAACGCATGTTAAAAGAATTGAAAAACTGCATGATTTTATTAAATAGTAAAAAGGAATCATAATGAAATAAAATGATAAAACTTTTTTCTCCCGTATTTGATGAATTAGAAATTAAAAATGTGGAAAAGACAATAAAAAGTGGTTTTTGGGCATCAGGTCAAGGAGTAGGAAATGTATTAAAATTTGAAAAAAAATTTGAAAAATATACAAATTCACAAGAATGTGTTGCAGTAGATAGTGGGACAGCTGCATTACATTTAGCATTAAACGTGTTAGACGTAAATAAAAAAGAAGTGTTAGTTCCATCACTAACATTTGTTTCAACTATTCATGCAATCAAGTACAATGGGGGAATACCAGTTTTTGTAGATATAGAATTAGGTTCAGCCTGTATGGATACAAATGATCTAGAAAATAAAATCACTAAAAAATCCAAGATTATTCTTCCTGTACATTTTGGAGGTTATCCATGTAATATGGAATTATTAAAAAAAATTGCAAAAAAGAACTCTTTACTCATAGTAGAAGATGCAGCACATGCATGTGGAACCAAATACAAGGGTAAGAAGATAGGATCTTTAGGAGACTTGACATGTTTTAGTTTTCATCCAGTAAAAAATTTGGCAATGCCAAAAGGTGGTGCAATTACCATAAATACAAAAAATAAGAATCAGATTAAAAAGAGATTAAATTCTTTAAGATGGTGCGGTATTAGTAATAGAAAGGATTCATTTTATGATATTTCAGAGTTAGGATTTAATTATTACATGGATGAAATTTCAGCGGCAATTGGAATTGAGCAATTAAAAAAAGTAGATAAACTTAATGATTATAGATTTAAAATTGCAAGGAGATATGATGCAGAACTAAATGTAAATGAAAAAATTCCTCTAAATAGAGAATGTAGTTATCACCTTTATTGGATTTTAGTAAAAAATAGAAAAAAATTTATCCAACATATGAAGGCAAATGGAATTGAAACAGGCACGCATTATTCTCCAGTTCACAAAATGAGTTTATACAAATCAAAAATAATACTTCCAAATACTGAAAAGATAAGTAAAGAAATTGTTACGTTACCAATTCATCCAAATTTATCAAAAAAAGATATTGATTTTATAATCAAAAATGTTAATTTAGCAATATGATCTAAAATTACTTATTATTCTATCCAGAAGTTAACATCCATTATTTTGTCCGATTCAAATTTAGATATTTCATTTAGTGTGTTGAGATCTCGAAAAATTCCTGCATTATTAACTAAAATATCAATTTTTCCTAATTTTTTGATAGTTTTGTTAATTATATTTTTTATATCAATGTCATTTTGAATATTAGCTATTTCAAAGTGTATATCAAAGTCATTGTACACACCTAATTCTCTAGTATTTTTTTCTAGTAATTCTTTATTTTTTGAAATAAGCATTAAAGTTGCACCTTGTTTAACAAATGATTTTGCAATATCTTTTTCAATTTTAAAAGTTGCACAAGTTATCAATACAACTTTTCCAATTAGTTCTCTATCAGTATGACAAAGTAGGTAAGGATTATTTTTTCTTTCTAAAGCTGTCCGTTTATAGAGATCATTAGAATTCATTAGCCAGATTGTAGCATCCCCAATTTTACTCACTTTAATTATTTCTTCATGGATAAGAATTTCTCCTATCGGTTTGATATTAGTTACAATTCCTTGATCTAGATCTCTCACAAGTATACTAAAAGTATCCTTGTATGTTTTACCAGTTTTATCAGTAACATTCCCTGTAAATTCTTTTAAATATCGATAAGTACATCCTTCCATTTCTTCAATATGATGAAAAAAGGTAGTTCCTTTGTAAACAGAGTCTATTTGCATTATTTTTCCATTTAGTTCTCTCAATTTAGCAAATATTGAATCAGCACCAAAACTACTCTTTATTCTTAAACTACCTAACTCTTCTGCAAGTTTTCCCAATATTGAAAAAGAGTATATCGGATGAAAAATTCTTTGACTTTTTGTATTCAATCTAACAAATTCGGATATTATCCCCATTTGTGATGGAGTAGTTCTAATATCCCAAGATTTGTTATGAGAAGAAAAATCAAAGTTATAGGTAGGGACAATTAAAGTTCCTTCTTCACCAAGTACTGAAATAAATGCATCAACTACAGTTTGTGGTCCCCCTTCAACTCCACCAAAAGATTTGAAAGAGCTATGTAATAGTACAACGTCACCATTTTCAAGACCAGATTTTCTTAATCCAGATTCAAGAAAATTGAAATCAATCATTAGTTTTTTCTTCTAAAAGATTAACTGAGAGTAATTTATCGGATAAAGTTTTAATCAAATCAAATTTTAGACCAGATTTATTAGAAATATCTAATAGTGAATTATCACCATCAGATAAGTTCAATATCCAAAATAATGCCATCTCATCAGATCCGTCCTGCTTCTGACCTCCAATCATTCTGTATAATCCTCTTTTTCCAAGTTGCGGCTCACATTTTGGATTAGTATTAAGATATTTTCGATTATTTTCAATCACAAAAATTATTTCAATATATTTTGAAAAAGAATCTGCTAAAAATTCCTCTTTTACAAAATTTAGATCATCTAAAGAGGTATGATACTCGGGGAAAACCCCGTAGATAGTTCGCATTAAAGATCCAAACGGAAGATTGAATCCAGGAGAAGAAAACTGTCGTTCATCACTACCAGATGGAAAAAAATCAATTATGCTATGTTTTTCTATATGTTTTAAAACATATTCTGCAGCTTTATCAATTTCGGCATTTCCATGTCTACTTCTTTTATATGTCACATCTCCAGGATCACCAACACATGTAGCAACTAATCCATGTTTAATTTTTTTAATATTAGACTCATTTTTTGATAACCATGCAATTGCACCAATAGTTTCAGGAATAAACAAGAATCTATATGAATAATATGGTTTAATTTTTGATAATAATTTTGCGATAAATGTAATTAAGACAGTTCCTGAAAGATTATCATTGCATAATGATGGATGACATACATAACATGTTAAAACAAATTCATCTTGTATTTTTCCTTTAACATAATATTCACCATAAGTTAATGATCCATCTTCAAGAGTACTTTTAATCACAACATGATATTCCTCATCTGAAAGTTTCAAAAAATCATTGTGAGACATGCAAAATCCCCATTCTTCGTTATAGTAAGAAGTCAAATAAGGGATTGCGTCTGGTTGTTCCGGTAAAGTATGAATATGTTCTTTTAATTTAGAAAATGTTATTTTTTTGTCTATGGGAATACTATAATTTAGAACATGTAGATTTGATTTTTTGAAATCTATAATCTTATTTTGATTTGAATCAAGAATATAACCGTCATCTATATTCCATTCTTTTGGAATTGTCCAATCAAATGCTTTGGTGCCAGTAGGAATTTCATGAATTGTTAAAGGAATATACTTTTGAATTATTTTTAATGTTTCACGTACTCCATTTCCTGTAATACTACGACATATAGGAAAAAGAGATTTCATCAACGAGTACATTTCTTTTCCAGTAGAAAGAGTACTTTTTTGGATAAAATTATAATCATCAGTATTCAATTGGCAACAACTAAAAAATAATTTAAATAGCTTATAAAAATTTTCAAAGTATTAATTTACCTTAATTAATTTAAGATTATTGATAAAATTAAAAAAATCTAATAATTATCTACGTAAAGCAGAGAAATTAATTCCAGCATTATCACAGACATTTAGTAAGGCACCATACAGTTATGTCAAGAATGCATATCCAGTGTATGTAAAAAGTGGTAAAGGTAGTCACATTTTTGATGTAGATGATAATGAATTCATTGATTACATATTGGCATTAGGTCCAATTACTCTCGGATATTCATATCCAGCCGTGAATAAAGCTATAAAAAATCAATTAAAAGATGGAATTTCATTTTCAATGCCGCATTATTTGGAAGTGGATTTATCTGAAAAAATTTCTAAAATAATTCCAGGTGCGGACATGGTTAGGTTTACAAAAACAGGTTCGGATGCCGGAACTGCTGCAATCAGGGCAGCAAGAGCAATTACTAAAAAAGATAAGATTCTATATTATGGAACAGGGGGAGTGTGGCATGATTGGTTTACAACTATTACAAGCAGAAATTCTGGAATTCCAAAATTTAATAGATCATTGATATCAAAGTTTGAGTATAACAATTTAGAACAACTCAAAGAGAAATTTGAGGATTGGAAAGGTGAAGTTGCTGCAATATACATGGAGCCAATGGTTTTTGAACATCCAAAGAAAAACTATCTTGAAAATGTTAAAAAACTTGCCCATAAAAATAACACAGTTCTAATTTTTGATGAAGTGGTCACAGGTTTCAGATATTCCAAAGGAGGAGCATCAGAATATTTAGGAATAGAGCCAGACATTGCTGTTTGGGGCAAAGGCGTTGCCAACGGTATGCCATTAGGCCTAATTACTGGGAAAACTGAATATATGAAAATTTTTGATGATATTTTTTATTCTACATCATATGCGGGAGAAACACTGTCCCTTGCAGCAGGACTTGCGGTAATTAATGAAATGGAAACTAAACCAGTTTTAAAACATTCATGGAAAATTGGAAAAAAATTACATGATGGATTTAACAAAATTTCTGCAAATTTAAAATTAAATTTTAAAATGGAAGGATTGCCAATAAGAGGTTCTATAGTATGCTATGATGAAAATGGAAAACCATCAAATCTTTTGAGAAGTATTCTCTATCAAGAATTAATTCAAAGAGGAATAATGTTCGGTCCAGGTGGTATTTTTGTAAGTTATTCACATAGTGATAAAGATATTAAATCAACTTTATTGAATTGTGAAAATGCCATGAAATTTATCAAAAAAGAATTAGAAAACAAGCCTATTTCAAAAATCCTAAAGGGAGAAGAAATGAAGAAAGTTATGACTTTTTAAAATCATAGGATCAAATACCCAAAAAATATTTTACCACACATGAATTATCAAGAAAAGTCATGAATTTGTAGATTCAAATAGAATATTTGAAAAGATAGTTTTAGAAAATTTTGTAGTTATTGAATTACTCCCTATTGAAACTTTTTAACAATTAAAATAATAGTAAAAAAAATTTTAAATTATTCATTATTGATGAATCAAATGGCAAAACTCTGAAAAAACATTTACTTATGAAAATAAGATAAAGCGTGATATAATCCACGTTCATAAATATTTGGAAACCGATCAAATTTTAGATGTGATCCCCCTTCAGCATTATTCCAATGTGCTTGTTTAGGACCTTGAAGTATTCTTTTTAATAATCTAGAATCAAGAAAAATTTTAACGTATTTAGATTCATCATCTACTTCTTGTTTAGTTATAAAATTAATACCTTTACCATTACAATATAATTTTATAAACATATTTTCTAAAAATTTAATTAAAATTACTGTATCTGAATTATATTGTATTTTTTTAAGAGTTCTTTCAAATCTGAGATATGCTTGTTTTGCCAAATCAATGATTTCTTTTTCAGTAGGTTCAGAATCATATTCATAATCATATTTTTTATTTGATAAAATTTTTGTAATATAATCTTGTTTTTTCTTTTGATCAATAGAAATATATTTTTTTGAAGTCATAGAAGAGGAAATATCCAAATATTCATTTTGGTTTAACATTATACATTTTAAATTAGGATTATACACATTTTCTTGTAAGTATTGTGCAGCTTCTTCAATTTCAGGTTCACTACGATATGAGTTTAATGTATGAAATTTTCCGGCTAATGTGTATGTACCTGCAAATGGAAAAAAGAATTTAGGTTTTACGATTTCAATAAGTTTTAATGCATTTTGAAAATAATGTAATTTTTTTATTTTAATTGCATTAAGTTTTTCTTTTTCAGTCATTACAAAACATTGTGGAAAAGGTCCGGCCCCAGTATAACCTAAAAGCATTAGATCAATTTTTTTATATGATTTTAGTATGGATGGAAGAAATAATTGAATTAATTCATAAGGACAGTCATTTGTATTTAAAATTGTTTCTAAACCATTATCAAAAAAAGCCATTGTGTCAATCGCGGTTGTCTTGTAATTACTTTCAATGTTAGAACAACCTAATAATTTCCCACAAATTTCGGGATTACAATTATCTGCAGAAATAATATTTATGTATGTATTATTTTTTAAGTGAATTCGTTTATTGTTTTCCAGTTCCATTACTTGAAACCCTAATGATATGAGATTATTTTTTACAAATTTTTCAGAATAATTATGAATCAAAATAGGGACTTTTTTATCTAATAATTTCAATGTAGGATGATGAAGATGATCATGGTGAATATGACTAATGTAAATATAATCTATATCTTTAAATTTTTTAGGATTAAAATCATAGGGAGGGTAAATTTCCCATGACCCATAATGTGCGGAACTTGCCAACCAAGGATCACATAAAATTTTTACACCATTATTTTCAATTATTACTGATGATGAATGTAAATAATGTAGTTTCATTTTTGATATTTGTCCTTAGTTCTAAACAAATTAACTATATTGATAAGTTCTTTGATGATTTGTTTTTAATCAGTAAATATACAATTTTGTAAAAAATTTACAGGGGGGAGAAAGTTATAAATTTTTAAAATCATTACATTATAATTAAAAAATTTATGATTTATTATCAGTATTTTCAAGAAAATGCAGGACATTTTTAGAGGCAGTTCCAGGATTTGAAAGATAATTTTTATAAAATTTTGTGCCTCTTTCAATTACTTCCTGTTTAAACTTCTCATCAGTTAAAACACGAGTAAAAAGACTTTCAAAATCATCTACGGTAGTAGAGATACATGAATTTGATTTAATAAATTCAGAAACACCCAGATGATCTCGGGTTCTAAAAGCAATTACAGGTTTTTCATGTATTTGAGCTTCAAGTATAGTAGTTGATATATCTATAACAATGAAAACATCACACGATTCTATCAATGGTGAAATATCTCCAGATTTTAATACAGTAATTTTTGGATTAATATTTTTTACAAAATCAGTTATATCTAATTCATTAGGTTGAGGATGTAATTTAATAACTAAATCTTTCTCCATTCTAGAGGATACGTCACAGATTTTTTTGATTGATTCTAAATATTTTTTCATGGATTCCACGGTCATATCATAACAAGAATCATTAGTGGGCGAAGAAGCAGCTAAAAGAATAAAATTCTTGTTGATGGCCATATTATTATTTTTATTGAGAAATATACTATCAAAATATGGACTGCCAAGTACCTTTACTTTATTTTCTGAAAATCCAAGTCTAGACACATATTGTTTAATCACGTTTCCCCATACAAGAAAATTATCAGAATAGTAAGTATTTCCTCTTTCAAATTTCATATAAGGAATATTTTCATCACTGTCAGCAGGAAAACCATGCTGAATACAATGTATAGATATATTTTCTTTTTTTGCCAATTTTATTGCAATTATTTGATTGACATGAGTTTCAGTCCAAATCAGAATAGAGTTAAATTTATACTTTTTAAATAATTTTTTTGTTAATTCAATTTCTTGAATTGCTTCATTGGATTTTTTTTCATATAATTTAACTAAAATGGGTTTAATTATAGTCCAAAAAGATTTATCATCTAAAGAAAAGAATGATTCAAAAAAATCATTCTGTTGCCAAAGTAAATTTGTTTTATTTTTTAATAAATTTCTGCCTTGTTCTATAGAATTTTTTAATGATTTATCAATTAATGTGGAATAGTTTTCTATCAAACAATTAGACTTTTTAATTATTGAATATGACTCAAAATTCCAAACTGCAGGAACGATTCTATCAAATTTTACAACATTAAGTAAAAATTTATCAAGTATATTAAACAGAACATTATATTTTTTAGTTGTAAAATCTATAAATAATACAGTATTGCCATTTTTGGATTTGTGATGTTTTAATAATAATTTAAATAATTTTTCAAATGTTTTAGTTAGATTTTGTAAATAATTATATGGTATAGTAAAAGAATGTGAAAAATTACCAATCTTAAATGGTATTTTTATTGCATCATAAGATATTTTTGAGTTTATATCATTACTTCTGATTTCTATAACCGAAGTAGTAAAATAAGAAACAGTATCAAAAAGAAGAGTAGATGTAATAAATGAGGAATTTTTATTTACTTCAAATAGTTTCATAATTATAAAAAAATTTTGTAAAATTGGCAGTAGCTGGTGATGAAAATCACGATAAAATAACTCACCAACATTTATCCCACCATATTGAACTAAATCAGAGATTTTAGATTCATCGAACCAATATGTAAACAAATAAGATTTTTCTTGTATTATATCTAAATCACTTTTTGAAATATAAATATCTGAAATTTCATGGTGGATATTTTTTTCTTTAAAAATAATATGAGATTTATAATCAAATGTAATAATTCTAGGTTTTTTTTCTTTAATTATTTTATCAATATCTTGAAAATTCATAGATGAATCAAATAGTAAAATTGTATCGTTTTTTGATAGATTATTTTGTTTCATTTTAATAATTAATAAAAACTTGAAAATTTATAGATATATTGTAAAATATATTAACAAATATCGAAAAAACATAGTTTTTAGAGTAAGTTTATTGGATGGTAATTCATTAATTTAAAACATGTTTGAGGGTAAAAAAGTTCTAATCACAGGCGGTACAGGATCATTAGGCACAGCATTAACAAAAAGACTGCTCAAATTAAACGTCGATACCATTAGAATTTTTAGTAGAGATGAATGGAAACAAGTTCAAATGAAATCACAAATCAATGATGACAGATTACGATATTTAATTGGAGATGTTAGAGACAAGGAACGATTATCCAGAGCATTGGAAAATATTGATATTGTAATTCATGCAGCAGCACTAAAGCAAATGCCAGTTGCAGAGTATAACCCATTTGAAGCTGTAAAAACAAACGTTATTGGAACACAGAATTTAATTGAAGCGTGTTTGGACAATCATGTAGAATCAGTATTAGCCATCGGAACAGACAAAGCTGTTTCTCCACTCAATACATACGGTGCAACAAAGTTGTTAATGGAAAGATTATTTGTTTCAGCTAATTTCTATAAAGGAAATCATAAAATTAAATTTGCATGTGTAAGGTATGGTAATGTAATGGGTAGTAGGGGTTCAGTTATTCCCATATTCATAAATCAGATTAAATCAGGTAAAGACATTACAGTCACTGATCCAAATATGACTAGATTTAATATCACCATGAATGAAGCACTTGATTTAATTTTTAGAGCATTGGAAAATAGTAAGGGCGGAGAAGTGTTTGTTCCGAAACTTAAAGCATACAAAGTAGGAGACATTAAAGATGCAATTACAGAAATTTTAGAGAGTAAAAGTGAAACAAAAATAATATCAACTAGACCAGGTGAAAAAATTCATGAATCATTAATTAGTTTTGATGAATTAAGCAATACATTTGAAAATGAACAAGATTATATCATAATTGATAAACAAATACTAGAAGGCTTACCAAGAGATACAAATCTAGTTCAAACTACGCTTAAAGAACAATATTCATCAGATAGTGTTGAAGTAATTACAAAAGATAACTTAAAAGAATTATTAGTTAAACACAAATTAATATAGAATAATGAAAGCTGTAATACTAGCTGGTGGTTTAGGTACTAGAATATCTGAAGAAACATCTTCAAAACCTAAACCAATGATAGAGATAGGCGGAATGCCATTACTTTGGCATATTATGAAAATGTATTCAACTTATGACATTAATGATTTTATAATTTGTTGTGGATACAAAGGGTATGTGATTAAAGAATATTTTGCAAATTACTCATTGCATAATTCAGATATTACTTTGGATTTAAAAGAGAATAAAATAGAAATTCATCACAAGTCTGTAGAACCTTGGAAAATAACATTGATAGATACAGGTTTGGACACGATGACTGGAGGAAGACTAAAAAAAGTACAAAGTTATCTTGATGATGAGTCATTTTGTTTTACATATGGTGATGGCGTAAGTGATCTTAACATAGGAGATTTAATTAAATTCCATAAGAATCAAAAAACTTTAGCAACAGTAACAGGAGTAAATCCACCTGGAAGGTTTGGAGCAATGTCAGTTTCAAATAACAAAGTAATAAAATTTCAAGAAAAACCAGATGGGGACAATAGTTGGATAAATGGTGGATTTTTTGTTTTAGAACCTAAAGTTTTGGATTATATTGCAGAAGATAATACAATATGGGAACGTGAACCATTAGAAAAATTATCTAATGAAAAACAACTTTCAGTGTATTTACACTCAGGTTTTTGGCAACCAGTAGATACACTTAGAGATAAAAATAGATTAGAAGAGTTATGGAATTCAAATAAACCTCCTTGGAAAAGTTGGAATTAATTTATACTAATAAGTGGACATATGAATGGAAATAATAACAATGTGTAGATTTCGTTTATTTGAAGAGAGAAAATTATGAATAATAATGAAATAATTTTAAAAGATATTCAAGAGATAATTGGGGATTTACAAGATATTATTCCATCTTTAGAAAATAAATCAATTTTAATTACAGGTGGAAGAGGATTTCTAGGAACTTATTTTCTTAAAACATTTTTAGAAATTAATCAATTATTAACAAATCCAATACAAATTTTTGTTATTGATAATTTAATAACTTCAAAAGATAATGATGCACAGTATCCTAACGTTACATTTATTGAATCAGATATTTCAAAAAAAATTGAATTAGATGAGTCTATTAATTATATCATACATTCAGCAAGTATTGCCTCACCTCCAATGTATAGAAAATTTCCATTAAAAACAATCGATGTTAATTATCAAGGTACTAGAAATCTTTTAGATTTCGCTAGAGAGAAAAATGTTCAAGGTATGCTTTTCCTAAGTAGTAGTGAAATTTATGGAGATCCAAAAATAATTCCAACACCAGAAACGTATTGGGGAAATGTTTCATGTAATGGACCAAGAGCATGTTATGACGAGTCAAAAAGATTAGCCGAAACTGTCTGTCTTACTTATCATCAAGAATTTAACACTCCAGTCAAAATAGCTCGTCCATTTAATGCATACGGGCCATATCTCAATCTAGATGATGGTAGAGCGATTCCAGATTTTTTTAAAAATGCTATAAAAAAATCTAAAATTATTCTTCATAGTGATGGAACTCCATCTAGAAGCTTTTGCTATGTTTCAGATTCAATACGAGGATTTTTGAAAGTTTTATTTTATGGAAAACCTGGAAGTATTTACAATGTTGGAAATGATGAAGAAGTTTCTATGAAAGAATTAACTGAAAGAATTAAAAAAATAGTAGGTAATGTGGAAATAATTTTTCAAAAAAGTGAAGATAAACACTACACTACAGATAATCCTCAAAGAAGAGTACCAGATCTTTCTAAAATTAAAAATGAACTAGGATATTTTCCAAAAATATCTCTAGATGAGGGTCTGAAAAGAACATACAATTGGTATAAGGTAAGTAAATAATGAAAGTAGGAATAATTGGTTGTGGATATGTAGGTCTGACAACAGGTATTTGTTTGTCATCGATAGGTCATACTATACATCTATACGATATAGAACAAAAAAAACTAGACCTAATTAAAAAAAAGAAAATGCCATTTTATGAATTAGGATTAGAAAAATTATTAATTGAAAATTTGGCAAAAGGTAATCTAAAAGTTAATGTATCTTTAAATGAATTAATTGAGAACACAGATTGTTGTTTTATTTGTGTTGGAACTCCAAGTAACAATAATGGTACTATTGATTTACAGTATATAGAATCTAGTATTAAAAATATAATTGAATCATTAAAACAAAAAAAGAAGAAAAAATATCTTATAATAATAAGAAGTACAATTATTCCATCAACTACTAGAAATAAAATATTACCAATACTAACAGAGGGTTTAGGAGATTCTTTTCAGTTAGCAGTAGTTCCAGAATTTCTTAGAGAAGGAAAAGCTTTATCAGATTTCATGAATCCAGATAAGATAGTCATTGGATCTTTAGATAATAAAACAAATGATTTAGTAAAAAATATTTTTTCCTATTTTAAAAATAAAGCTGAATTTATTCAAACCAACTTAGAAACAGCAGAAATGATAAAATATACTAATAATGCATTTCTTGCAACTCTAATTTCATTTTCAAATGAAGTTGCAAATATTTCTGAAGAGATTTCAGGTATAGATTCTTTTGAAGTAATGAATGCATTAATCGAGGATAAAAGAATTACAACTATAATAAATAATCAAAAAATTATTCCAGGAATAGTAGAATATTTAGCTCCAGGGTGTGGATTTGGAGGTAGTTGTTTTCCAAAAGATGTAAAGGCAATTATCGGTTTTGCATCAAGTATAGGTGCCAAAACACCATTGCTTGATGCAGTATTATCTGTAAATAATGAAAGATCAGATAAAATCATATCACTGGCAAAAAAAATTCTTTATAGTTTTAGTGATAAAAAAATAGCTGTTTTAGGATTAGCATTCAAACCGGATACTGATGATATAAGATCATCACCTGCAATTGAAGTAATAAAAAAATTACAGGCGTTAAATTGTAAAATCAATGCATATGATCCAAAAGTAAATGAAGATAGTTTGAATTCAATTGGAATTACAGATGTCAATATAGTTGAGGATATAGAAAGTTGTTTGAATGGTGTTGATTTAGCAATATTACTTACAAAATGGACAGAATTTAGTAAAATTGATCAAGTATTTTTGAAAAAACATATGAAAAATCCTAAAATTATTGATGGACGAGGTTTCCTAGATAGGAGGAAATTTGAAAGTAATACTTATCATAAAATAGGACTTCATAAGAAAAGATAATTGTGGCTAATTGTAGATTTTGTAATATATTACTGGAACAAGTAGTGGTGGATTTAGGAAAAACACCATTAGCAAATTCATTTCTCTCAGAAAAAATGTTAAATGAAAAAGAAGAGTTTTTTCCATTAAAAGTACTAGTGTGTAAAAAATGTTATCTAGTTCAATTGAAAGAAGTTGAAACTCCACAGAACATTTTTACAAATTATGCATATTTTTCTTCATATTCAAAATCGTTTTTAGATCATGCAAAAAATTATGTGAATATGTCAATTGATAGATTCCACATAGATAAAAATAATTTTGTAGTTGAAATTGCTAGTAATGATGGATATCTTTTACAATTTTTTAAAGAGAAAGGCATACCATTGTTAGGAATAGAACCTGCAAAGAATATTGCAAAAATTGCAGAAAAAAAAGGAATCAATACAGTTAATGAATTTTTTGGGAAAGAATTATCAGAAAAATTAATTAAAAAATATAAAAAAGCAGATTTACTAATTTGTAACAACGTAATTGCACATGTTCCTAAAATTAATGATTTTGTAAATGGATTAAAAATATTAACATCTGAAAATGGAGTAATTACAATTGAATTTCCACATTTGATGGAATTAGTTGATCATAATCAATGGGATACAATATATCATGAACATTTTTCATATTTTTCATTTTTTGTCATACAAAAAATTTTAGAAAAAAATCAACTCAAAATTTTTGATGTAGAAAAAATCGCCACACACGGTGGTTCTTTGAGAGTATTTTGTACACATTCTGAAAACAAAAAAATTGAAATTAAAGATTCAGTTCATAATTTATTAAAACTAGAAAGAGAAAAAGGAATGATGGAAATTCCATATTATCAAAATTTTTCTAAAAAAGTAATTGGATCTATTAATCAATTTACAGATTTTTGTGATCAGATGAAAAAAGAAGGAAAAATTATTGTAGGGTATGGAGCTCCTGCAAAAGCTAACACATTGCTAAATTGTTGTGGAGTTAACCAAGACACAATTGAATATGTTGTGGATTTAAGTCCACATAAACAAGGATTATACCTACCAGGTAGTCATATTCACATAAAGTCACCAGAGGAGATTAAAAAATTAAAACCAGATTTTGTGATAATATTTCCATGGAATCTCAAAGAAGAAATAATGAAACAGATTCAATTCATAAGAAATTGGGGAGGTAAATTTGTAATTCCAATTCCCAAATTACAAATTATTGATAAATAAATTTTTGAATTTAAATACTTGATCCAATATAATTAAGAAATGAAGTATTTGATAATTGGGGGTACAGGAGTAATAGGATATAAAATATTACAGCATATTCGTAAAGAAGATAGTTCAGTTAAATTTACTTTTTTGAATAATAAACAAGTACTAAAAAATTCACATTTTTTAAACATAGAAAATTTAATACAAACAAAAAATTTGATTAAAAAAATATCCCCAGATATAGTAATTCATTGTTCAGCATTATCAAATATAGATTTTTGTGAAAATAATAAGAAAAAAGCTGAATCAATTAATGTTTTAGGTACTAAAAATATTGTTGAGGGATGTAAAGAATCTAATTCTAAGATTGTTTATATTTCAACATCATTTGTATTTGATGGTAAAAAAAAGTATTCTGAAAATGACAATACGTCACCATCTACATTTTATGGATTTACAAAATTTAAAGGTGAAGAAATTATAAAAGATTCTAATCTACCATTTTTGATCCTTAGAACTGATCAACCATACAGTTGGATAGAGCAATGGCAACATACAAACTCAGTAATTAGAGTTATTGATTCATTAAAAAAGAAAAAAATATTTTATGAGGTAAATGATTGGTATAATGTACCCACATATGTTCCAGATTTTGTAAACGCAACTATGAAATTAATTAAACTAAAAAAAGAAGGAATTTTTCATGTATCTGGTTCAGATTTTTTAAATAGATATGATTGGGCTATTTTAACTGCAAAGATTTTTCAATTAAACCCAGATTTAATAAAAGCAATAAATTCATCTTCATTGAATTTATCAGCTAAACGAGTTAATGGTAATCTAAGTAATGAAAAATTATTTCGTGAAACTGGAATAAAAATGAGGGGTATAAAAGAAGGTTTAATGGAAATGTTCAAAGCAAAGAACGTGTCACAGAAATAAAATGATTTTAAATCCTGAATTAACAATTGGAATACCAGTTTTTAATGGTGAAAAATTTCTAAATAAAAAAATAACATCAATTTTACAATTGGGATATGAAAATTTTGAATTAATTATTTCAGATAATGCATCGACAGATAAAACTAAGGAAATTTGTCAGGCATTTTTAGAAGATAAACGAATAAAATATTTCAATCATAAAAAAAATATGGGACCAGTAAAAAATTTTGAATTTATTTTAAAAAAGGCTACTGGAAAATATTTCATGTGGACTGCAGTAGATGATTTAATTCTTCCAACCCATATAGAAAAAAATTTAGAAATATTAAAAAATAAAAAAATAGTTTGCTGTGCTAGTCAAGTTAAATATTATGGAGAAAAAACAGAAAAACTTAAGCAAATTAAAAAAAAATCATCAAGTAAAATTGTTCAATATTTATCTCCATTAGAAAACATACCAGTTTCTGGAAAATTAGACTCAAAAATTAAAAAATATCTTAGCATACGTGGACATCACCATGTTTTTTACGGAATATATAGAACGGAACAAATTAAAAAAAATTTTGTTGCAAGTGATTTTTCTGGTTTTGATTGGGCAACAATACTTAATTCATTAAATTTTGGAGATATTCACGTATGCGATGATGTTTTAATGTATAGATATGATGGAGGGTATTCCAGTAAAGGATTTTTTAATTATAAAAAGTCATTAGGGTTAAGTTTGTTACAAGCATTACTACATTATTTACCATTTACAAAATGGTTTATCAAAAAATTTGGGAAAAAAGAATTTTTAAAAAATTTACATTTATTCATAATATTAAATTCAGAAGGATTTTTCTATTTGGGTGTAGATATACTTAGAAAAATCAGCATATTTAAAAACAAATAGAAAGTTTTTGTTGTATTGTATAATTGGATGTATTAAAAACGCTTATGAAAAGTAAGAGAAAGAGAGAAATGATTGAAACTATATCATGATTAAAAAATTTAAAGATTTAAGCTCTATTGGAATTTCCACTATAGTTACAACTGCAATAGGAGCGGTTTTTTGGTTTTTTATGGCGTCAATACTTGGTGCTGAAAAATATGGTGAAGTTAGTTATTTAATATCAATAGGAGTCATTGCATCAACATTTGCACTAGCAGGAAATGCAAATACACTAATTGTTTATGTTTCAAAAGGAGATAAAATTCAAACTACAATATTTTTGATTTCCATTACTGCTTCTGTAATTGCAGCAGTAGCATTATTTTTAATTGTAGATAATATTGAAATTGGAATCTATGTTATAGGATATGTAATTTTTAGTTTAGCCATTGCTGAATTATTAGGTAAAAAGCTTTATGCAGAATATGCTAAAATTTTAATCACTCAAAAAATTCTCATGGTAGGATTAAGTGTAGGTCTATTTTATACAATAGGTTTTCAAGGCATACTTCTTGGTATTGCTTTATCTTTTTTTCCATATTCTTTTATGTTGTATAAAGGATTTAAAAAAATAAAAGTTGATTTTGGTACAGTAAAGAAAAGATCAGGTTTTATGATTAACAGTTTTACATTAGATATTGCTGGTGCATTTCATGGATCATTTGATAAAATAATAATTGCACCAATGTTGGGTTTTGCATTACTTGGAAATTATCAACTAGGAATACAGTTTGTAGCTGTTCTAAATATTATTCCTGCAGTGATTTACACATACACATTATCACAGGATGCAAGTGGAAATAGTAATCTGATGGTAAAAAAAGCGATCATATTATTCTCAGTCATTATTGCAGGTCTTAGTATTGTATTAGCCCCAATATTATTACCAATTGTATTTCCAGAGTATAAGGAAGCAGTAGAAATAATTCAGATAATGTGTTTAGCCGTTATCCCCATTACTATAGTATCAACTTATGTATCAAAGTTCCTAGGTAGTGGAAATAGTAAAATTGTTCTTATCGGATCTGGTGTCTATATTGGAATTCAAGTTCCAACAATTATAGTACTGACAACAATGTTTGGAGTAAATGGTACCGCTGCATCTATTGTTATTGCAAATTTTGTACATGCCATCTATTTTATTTTGATAAATAGAAGCAAAATAGTGTAGAACGTTCTTTAAAATTTTCGATCGTATAACTAGGTTCAAAATACTCACAAAATATGGTTACAATGTTATACATTTTAGAAATTGAATGATTCCCAACATTACATAACGTAAACTAAAAGACCTTTTTTAAACTGAAATTAACAATAAAATGTCTAAATCAAAATAGAATCTAAAAAATAATCCATGCATAATAGAAAAATATCAGGTATTGATCGTAACATTTACTCAGAAATCACTATTATTCTTCAAATATTTTAAATTGAGGTAATGGAACTATTAACTTTCCACCATTTTTAAGATATATTTTTTCTCGTTCTTTGAATTCATCGATAAAATGCCAAGGAAGAATTAAAAAGTAATCGGGTTTCATTGAATGAGATTCATCTTCAGAAATTATAGGAATATCGGTTCCAATAGTTCGTCTTCCCCATTTATCTGGATTTCTATCAGCTATAAATTGAATTGATTGGTTATCTAAATCATAAAATTGAAGAAGAGTATTTCCTTTTGTTGATGCACCATAACAATGTATAATTTTTCCAGAAGAAATTTCTTTTTTGATGAATGTAACAAGTTTTTCTTTTTCAATGTTGACTCTTTTGATAAAAGCATCAAAGGGCTCATTTGTATCAAGATGTAAAGATTTTTCTTTTTGTCGTAAGTCTAAAATACGTTTTAATGATTCATCATCTATAAAATTATTTTTATGTTGAACAAAAATCCGAAAACTACCACCGTTAATATCATTTAATTGAACATCAACAATTTTTAATTGATTTTTTGATAAAAGAAACTCTAAAGCATGAAGATCATAATACTCTAAATGTTCATGAACAATTGTATCAAATGCATTCTGAGATAACATCAAAGGTAGATAAGATAATTCAAGAATCCACATTCCATCTGGGTGTAATATTCTCGAAATATCATTAACAAATTTTGATGGATCTTCAAGATCATAAAACATAGCAATACTTGTAATAATTTTAGCTTTTTCAGAATTAAAATGTTTAACGAATTCATCTGCTGAAAAAAAATTGGTGATGATCGTTGCACCACTTTTTTTAGAAAATTGAGCCAAGTTTTTTGCAGGATCGAACCCAATGGCTCTAACTGTTAATTTTTTATAATTTTGTAATAAAGTTCCATCATTACATCCAATATCTACCACCATATCATTTGATTCTAATTTTATCTTAGAAATTGCCTGATGTGCAATTTCATTTAGATTTTTTGGCATTGTTTGATTAATTCCTGAACGATAAAAATATCGATCATACATTAAATTAGGCGGGGTAGTGTGTCGTAATTGAACTAAACCACAAGAATTAGAATCAACACTTCTATCACAACGAATTAACTCAAGAGGTATTTTTTCTGTAAAAGGAACAACATCGTCAGATTTTGAAGAATAATTGGCTAAATATTGATCTCCCAAGTTTAGAATAGTAGTGAGATTTTTTGAGCCACAAATTCTACAAGAATCTCTAGATTGAGGTATCAACTTAATTAATCAAAATATGTCAGGCTTATGAATATTTTGTACAATACAGTTAATTTTCAGAGTTTTTTTTGAACCAATCAAAGACTTGTTCTAATCCATCATCTAAAGATAGATTAGGCGACCATCCCAATTCTTTAAGTTTTGAATTATTGCAAACTAATTCATCAATGTCTTTATCTCTAATTAAATTTAAATCTGATTCTATTGGAATGGAAATTCCAGCAATTGTAAGTAATTTATTACATATTTCATTTATAGAAAAACTTTTTCCATAACCAATATTAAATTTTGAACATCCGTTCAGATTAGTTTTAATTAGAATATCTATTGCAGATAAAAAATCAGATATATGTAAAAAATCTCTTTTTGTTTTAAGGTTCCCTAAAGTTATTTTTTGGTTATTTAAGATCTGATTAATTATACGAGAAGTAATTGAATATGAAGGGCTTTTTGAACCATAAATTGAAAATGTTCTAACAATGATTATATTCATACCATATAATTTGGCATATTTTTCACAAAGATCTTCTGCTTTTACTTTACTTTTTCCGTGAATAGAAATAGGATTTAAGGGATCAGTTTCTAATATGGGAAGTGAATTTGGTTTTCCATAAACATGACTAGAACTTGCAAAAATTAAATTAGAATCATTTTTTCTTGCCAGTTCTAAAATATTTTTTGTTCCTTCAACATTAATTTTATAGCATTCAGAAGGATTATTTTCACAGTACTGTATATCAGTTAAAGCAGCAAAATGAAGAATAGTAGAAACATCATTTGGCGAAATTTCAGCAGTTAAAATATCATCATGAATTTGATTTACTTTAGAAAATTTAGATAAACCATGTGAAATTCCATATATTTCAGTATCTTGTTTAAGATAAAAATCAGCTAAATGTGAACCTAAAAATCCATTTGCACCAGTAATTAAAATTGGTTTCATAATATCATATTTTTTTAAATGTCATTAATACTTTAAAATTATAAAAATTAACTGTTTAAATTTGGAATAATATTAGATAGAGTATGAAACGTGCGCTAATTACAGGAATTACAGGTCAAGATGGAGCATATTTGGCGAAATTTTTGATTAGTAAGGGTTACACAGTTTTTGGAACATATAGAAGATTATCAACTCCAAATTTTTGGAGATTACATTATTTACAAATTTTTGATAAAGTAAAATTAATTCCAGGAGACATTGTTGATTCAAGTTCAGTTGCTCAAGCATTAGAAAAATCAAATCCTGATGAAATTTATCATTTAGCAGCTCAAAGTTTTGTGGATGTATCATTTAATCAACCGTTATACACAGGAGACATAACAGGTTTTGGAGCTGTAAGAATTTTAGAGCAATTAAATAAATTTAATAAAAAAATTAAATTTTATCAAGCATCATCAAGTGAAATGTTTGGAGTTGAAAAAACATTATTAAAAAATGAGAAAACACCATTTCATCCTGTTAGTCCATATGGAGTAGCTAAAGTTTATGCATTTTGGATGGTCAATATGTATAGAAAAATTTATGGCATTCATGCATCTAATGGAATTTTATTTAATCATGAATCACCAATTAGAGGTCTTGAATTTGTTACAAGACACATATCAAATGAAGTTGCCAAAATATCTTTAGGGTTATCAAAAGAATTACACTTAGGTAATTTGGAAGCTAAAAGAAAAAAGGGGAATGCAGCAAAAATAGTAGAAGGAATGTGGATGATGATGCAGCAAAAAAACCCTGATGATTATATTTTGGCTACAAATGAAAGTCATTCAGTAAAAGAATTAGTAAATGAGGCATGTAAAATTGCAGGTATTTCGAATAATAAAATAAAACAATCAAAAGAAAAATTTAGACCATATGATGTTCCAGATTTAAAAGGAGACTATTCAAAAGCCAGAAAAAAACTAAAATGGTCACCTAAAACTAAATTTACAAAACTAGTTAAATTAATGGTAGAAGAAGATATTTCTAGATGGGAAAGATGGTTAAAAGGAGAACAATTTCCTTGGGATGCAGCAACGTCAGGTGAAAATTCAAAGGTTATCAAGAAAAGTAAAAGGTCATGATTTTAAAATATCATGGTAAAAATCTTCAAGAATTTTTGTGGTTAATACCCAATTAAATTTTTTAGGCAGAAGGAATTTAGCATTTCTTGAAATTTTTTGATATAATTCACTATCGTTTAATAACAAATCTAATTTTTCAGCTAGTCCTTGAGATGATATATCCTTAACAATTATTCCAGTTTTTTCATCTTCTAAAATTTCAGAATTAGACTCAACATCAAAAGCTATACAAGGTATTCCCATTGCTGCAGCCTCTAGTAAAGAAAGCAAAAAAACATCCTCTAAAGAAGGATGAACAAAGATTGTTGTCTCAGACAATAATTTTATTTTTTCTTTTTCTGAAATCCAACCGGTAAAAAATACCCTATTTTGTAATTGAAGATCTCTAGTAATTTTCTTTAATTGTTTTAACATACCAAAATCAGATCCAGCAATTATCAAATCTACATCAGGGGTTCGTATTTTAGAAAATGATTTAATCAAAATTTCTACATTTTTAGTTTTAGCTAGTCTTCCAATGTAGACAATTTTTTTTCTAGAAGAATTATGTTTAACAATTGGAAAAATTTTCATAGCTGGAGGTAAAATTTTTATTTTTTCTTCAGGAATTTTATGGCGAAGTACACCACGTTTTTCAGATAAAGATGAAACTAAAAACAAATCAATTTTATTTTGAAATTTTAACATAACAAAATTATGGATTTTTTTAAACAAGCTAAATGGAAATTTATTGAATTGATGTAAAGTCCCATGTAAGCTTATAATAATTGGGGTATTGAATTGAGATTTTTTGATGGTAAGGTAATCGGTAACATAAAGAGGGTATTCAAATATATGAATAATATCATAGTTATCAAATTCATGATCATGTAATAATTTTTTTAAATCAGGCATAAATCGATATTGAGGTAAAAAGAAATCTTTTGTATTTATTTTAATAATTTTTGTAAATGGGATTTCTATGTTTGATTTTGTATCAGTAAGAAGGGTAACATCATGATTTTGTAACAAAATTTTTGATACATTGCTAACTACTTCATATGTTCCTGTTTGGGTATACAAACCAGTTACGATAAATAAAATTTTCATTGACAGAAACCCTAAACTTTATTTTGTGTAATATTATATTTTTTCCAAGATTTAGTATCTAAACTCATATCTATTGTAAGAGGAGGTCCTGAATAATCATCAAGGGTCATAGGTTGTATATCAGGTGTTGTTAATTTTGCAAGTTCAAACATTGAAATTTTTTTATCACCAACAATATGAATAATGCCATCAAGATTATTTTGTATGACTTCGTGTATTCCATGAGCTATCTGATCTGAGAATAAGTACGTGCCAAATCTATCGGTAAAGGCTTTAGGGTATGGCCATTTTTTCCTTGAAACAAAATTGGTTCTGATAATCAATGAATTTGTTAATGATTTTACTTCACATTCACCTAAAAGTTTAGTTAAAGAGTAAAAATTTTTAGGATTAGGAATAGATAGTTCATCATACATTCCAGAATGTCCATCAAACACACAAGCAGTACTAATGTAAACAAATTTTCCATCGGGATTAGAATTTTTAAATTCACTTACTAAATTATGAGTTCCTTCAACATTTACCTTCATGGCTAATGATTTATTCTCTTCACATCCTCTAACTGTAGTTAAAGCAGCAGTATGAATTACAATATCAATTTTATGTTTGTTAAAAAAATTCCTTACAGTACTAAGATCACAAATATCAAATTCTTTATGTGTAGGAGATATGGAGTCAGGAAAAATCTTTTCAAGTTCTGAGCCTAATGCTCCAGTAGATCCAGTAATGAGAATAGTCAATTATGATACTGATAGATTTTAGGTATAAAAAATGTTCAGTAAAGTTTTCCATTTAAAATATTGATTACTTTTCGAGCAGTTTTTCCATCACCTAAAGCTTCCCTCCATTGCCAATCAGGTTTACCCAGAGTAATAGATTCAGTAGCACGCAACATGTCATCTGGGTTTAATCCAGATAGAATATTAGAACCTGCCTCGATAATTTCATGTCTTTCAGTACTTTCTCGAATTGTAACACATGGTTTCTTAAAATAAAGCATTTCTTCAGGAACAGTTCCAGAATCGGTTAATAAACAAAAAGCATTTTTTTCTAAATGAGTGAAATCGAGAAACCCTAATGGATCAATTAATTCTACTCCCTTAGGAATTTTAATATTTTTTAACTTACTTATTGTTCTAGGATGAATTGGATAAATCATTTTTTTTCCAAATTTCTTGTATATTTTTTCTAATCCAAAAAAAATATTTTGTAAAGATTCTATATTATCTACATTTTCACTTCGATGTGCCGTAACAAGGAAATAATTATTCTTTTTTAGTTTTAGTTCTTGAAGAATTTTACTTTTCTCTATTTGTGGCAGATAGTGTTCAATTACTTCTATAATTGGATTTCCAACTACAAAGATTTTGCTAGGATGAATATTTTCTCTAATTAAATTTTCTCGGGAATATTGAGTGTAAGGAAGGAGAACAGTAGAAAGATGATCTATCATTACTCGATTTTTTTCTTCAGGCATTCTAAGATCATAGCTTCTCATTCCTGCCTCAAGATGAGCAATTTTAATTCCTTGATGAGCAGCAGGTATTGCAGAAAGACCACTGTTAGTATCTCCCAAAATTAATAAAATATCAGGTTTTTCCTTTTCTAAAAGTTTTTCTGTTTTTACAATCACATCTGCTACTGAAACTCCATATGCCTCAGTGTTAATTTTCAAATCAAAGTCAGGTTTTCTTACATTCAGATCATCAAAAAAAACAGAATTGAGTTCTTTGGTAAAATTTTGACTAGTATTAACCATAACATGCTCAAAATTTTTGTCTAATAATTCAAAAATTCTACTAAGACGAATTATTTCAGGTCGAGTACCAAAAATTGACATGACTTTCATAGAATAATGCATATCTTTAGATCTGATTTAAAAGGCTTTTTGACTAGTTTTTCATTTTTTTAAATTCATCAAGCATTTTTTGTGCAACAATTTCCCAAGTAAAATATTCTTTGACAAATTTCCTACATCTATCTCCAATTTCTTCCAAACATTCTTTTTGCAATAATGATATAATTTTTTCTTCAAAATTATTAAGATCTTCATAGATTATGGTTTCAGAATCTTTTGGAAAATCATGTAACATTCCTTTGAGCGGTGTTGCTAAAACAGGTTTTCCACAAGACATAAAATCAAAAATTTTTACAGGAGAAAGTTTAACAGTCATATCATTAATTCTAAAAGAATTAATGCATAAATTTGCTAGACTACAAAATTTTGGAACTTCTTTGTAGGGAACGAATCCAGTAAAAATGACCTTTTCAGAGATTCCTAATTTTTTTGCTTGTTGTTTTAATGATGATAAATTAGGACCATCACCTACAATTAAGAGTTTAAAATTAGGAATTTCTTTTAAAATATTTGGTATTGAATTTAAAATAACTTCTAAACCTGAATGAGATAAAACGCTACCCAGATACATTACTATTTGATCATTTGAATTAATACTTAATTTTTTCATTAGTATGTTATCTTTGGGAAGTTTTTGCATTACATTGGAATCTACACCCTGTTCAATTACAATTACATTTTTTCCACCCATTTTTTCGGCCCAAGTTTTCATATAGGGTGTATTAGATATCACCTCATCAAATTTTGGATAAGAATCCTGTTCAATTTTTAAAACTTTTTTCTGTAGGAATTTTTCAAGAATTAGTTCATGGACAATATCAAAGGTTCTATGAATAATTGGAACATTATTTTCTTTACAAGCTTTAATGGTTGCTTCAATGTTATTTGCAATTGAATATACAAGAACAATGTCAATATTATTTTTGATGAGAGTTTTTTTTATGAAACGATATGAAGTAAAATAGGCAGAAAATCGATTTAGACCTTTTATAGGTATTACAGGAGTTCTCAATAAATTGACGGATGAATCGGCGTATACTCTATTATAATTTTTGATGTTTGTCCGAATTTCTTTTTTTAATGAGAATAAACCGGGATCAGGGATATCTATAGCATAAACATTATTACCTTTCAAAGAAAAAATTTCAGATAAATGGTGAATTTCGTAAGTAATTTTTTTTAACCAATCAACTTCAGATACAATTAAGATATTCATAAAGATTATTTTAGAAACCATCTTTTAATAGTATCATAATTTAAGAATAATTTTTTTATAGACTATATTTTTCTCGAATTTCTTTTTTAATGAAACCTTTTTGACTTACATTTTTTATTTTTACAGCTGGATTTCCTTTCACTATAACTCTAGATGGAATATTTTCAGTAACTACAGAACCAGAAGCTACAATTGCCTCTTCACCAATTTCAATTCCAGGACAAATTGTTACACCGCCACCTATAGCACACCCCAATCTTAATTTTGGTCCACGTATGATAGGTTCAATATCTCGTAAGTGTCCTATTGGAGCATTATTTGTAAAAGTTACACCTGGACCAACAAACACAAATGATTCAATAGTTGTTTCAGAACAAATCATAGTGTTGTTTTGAATAATACAATGTTTACCAATAGAAACTTTATTTTCACAAATAGTGTTTGATCCTATTGAAGAATTTTCAGAGATTTTGACATTCTCACGAATTATCGCATTATGATTTATCCAACAGTTATCATCAATTATAGAATCAAGATATATTGTAACTCCAGTTCTTATTAGAACATTTTTACCAATAATAATTCGAAAAGTTTCATTGCTAGAATCAGATATATTTTTTTGAAATTGTTTTTTGTCGTGGTAATGTCCAGTTATTGTATCATATCCAATAATTGTATTATCTTCAATTATTGTGTCATCACCTATCAAACAATTACTTAACAATACATTTTTTCCTATTCTACAGTTATTACCTAATTTTACATTTTTAGAAAGAATTGCATTTTTAGAAATATCACAATTTTTACCAATATTAGATTTATCTAAATTTTTTTCCATTAATTTCATACATCCAATTCAAAAAATAAAGTCTACCAATTTACCTATATGAAATGCTTCAGCATAATCATTATTTGCTAAAAATCCCCAATATTTTTCTCGGTTAAAAATTTCTTTTTCCCACCTATCTTTTCTACGACTCCATTCAGAAGTATACTGAGAAAGAATCTTTTCTTTAAAAGAATATTCAATTTTGTTGAATCCAACAAATAGATTAGGTTCAAAAGTATTAACATGATCACTATAAGAGTTTGATTGATACATTAAGAAATTTTTAACATTTCTAAATGCAGTTCGGGAAATATTCCATGTTGCACGGTGATCTGTATTTACATCTCCAAACCAATGAGTAAATACAGTGTCAATATTATTATCGGATGCAATTTTTTCAAGAGTTTGCATTGTTTTTTTATTATAAACTAAATTGCTATTAGATTCTTTTGTAATAGAAATATAATTTGCTCCAATTAGATTAAACGAATTATTACCATACTTTAAGGCATCTTGCTCAGACATCCCTTCATCAATATTTTCACCATAAAGAGAACTACATACTACTGAAGTGAATATTTTATGACCTTGATCAGCCATCTTTTTTAAAGTTAAACCACATCCAAGTTCAATATCATCCCAATGAGCTCCAATTGCCAAAATATTCATAATTGTTCAAAATATTTGAAGATATATTATCTTAAAAAGATAATGGTTTGGTTAGAAATATCTAGAAAACCAGACATAGTATTTAACAGCAAAAATTTAAAAAATATAGGAGTCGTATATTAAATTACAATGTATCCAAAAGAAGAAAACCTTTCTAACTATATTAAAAATGCAAAAAAAATAGAAAAAATTAACCATCAGAAAAGAGTAAGAATTGCAATATTGAGTAATTTTACAATTACAGGATTAGCAGAAAGCATGAGAGTAAAGTGTCATAAAATCAATGTTGATTGTTCATCATATGTTAGCGGTTATGATCAATACAATCAGGAAATATTAAATTCAGAAAGTGAATTATATCAATTTAAACCAGAAATTACCTTTTTAATAATTGATTCAAAAAATTTATTCAAAGAAATTTATGATATTTTTTATACTAAAAGTATTAAAGAAAGAAAAGAATTTGTGGATAAAAAATTAGATGAACTAACAAATGTGGTAAAAACTTTTACAGAAAAATCAAAAAGTAAAATTGTAATTTCTAATTTAGCAATTCCAAGTTATTCACCATTAGGAATTTTGGAGATAAAAGATTATGGAATTTCTCAAATGATATTAGATTTCAATGAAAAATTAAAAACTAAATTAAAAGATTATAATTCCATTTACATTTACGATTTATTTCAATTTTATTATAAATTTGGAGAACAAAACATTACTGATCCACAAAAAATTGCCATAGGTGACATCAAAATTACATTTGATTATATTCCACGTTTAGCAGAAGAATTATTGGGATACATAAAACCATACTTGGGATTAAATAAAAAATGTATTGTACTTGATTTGGATAATACACTTTGGGGAGGAATTATTGGAGAAGATGGATTCGATGGAATAAAACTTGGACCGACCACTTCTGGAAATATTTTTGTTGAATTTCAGCGTTGGTTACTAAGTTTACACAACAGAGGCATTATTCTTGCAATCAACAGTAAAAATAACTTTGATGAAGCAATAAAAGTAATTCGAGATCATAAATACATGATTTTAAAAGAAAATCATTTTGCTTCAATTAGAATTAATTGGAATGATAAAATTCAAAATATTAAAGAAATTGCAAAAGAGATCAATATAGGTTTGGATAGTATAGTGTTTTTTGATGATGATCCAAGAAATTGTGAAATTATTAAAACAGCACTACCTGAAATAATGACAATAAATCTTCCAAAAGATCCATCATTTTACTTACCATTAATTCAAAGTATGAATGATTTTAACACATTAAAAATTACAAATGAAGATAAAAAAAGAGGTGAAATATATCATAAACAAAAACAAAGAGTTGAATTAAAAGAAAAAACAAATAATTTAGAAGAATATTTAAAAAAACTAGAAACAAAAGTTAACATAAAAAATATTGATGAATCAACTTTGTCCAGAATTTCTCAACTTACAATGAAAACAAATCAATTCAATCTAACCACTAAAAGATATACTGAAGAAAAAGTTAGATCCATGATGAATAATTCTCAAATGTTAATTGGGGGTGTACATGTAGAAGATAAATTTGGAGATAGTGGCATTACAGGGACTTTTATAATTAAATCAGAGAATATAGAAGAATGGAAAATTGATACATTTCTGTTAAGTTGTAGGGTTATTGGTAGAGAGGTAGAACAAGCAATGATGAGTTGCATAATAGATAAAGCTAAGAAAGAAGGTGTGAAAAGAATACTTGCAGAATTTATTTCAACTAAAAAAAACTTACCTGCAAGTAACTTTTTAGAAAAATGTGGTTTTAAAAATAAAGGAAAATATTGGATTTTTGATCTATCAAAAGAATTTAAAAGACCAGCATCAATCTCAATAGATATAAAATAATGTCTCAAAAATTATACAAAATTATATCAAACGTGATGGATATATCCATATCGGAATTAACTGATAAATCAGGTCCAGAGAATATAGAAAATTGGGATTCCTATAATGGATTACTCCTCATAGATGAATTAGAATCTGAATTTAATGTGAAATTTTCTGTAGATGAAACATATGATGTTAAAATTATAGAAGACATTAAAAGACATTTGAAAAACCATGGCGTTAGTTTAGATGATTGAATCAAATAATCTTAGTTTAGAAGAAATTCAGGTAAGACAAGAAGTTCAGTTTAAAGTAATAGGGGAATTCTAAAAAAGTATGTCATCAAAAATTATAAAAAATAACAGCGTTAATGTTGTTATGGGAGAAGTAAGAGAGAACTAAAATGTTATCATCTAAAAGGGTAGTAATTACAGGTGCAAATGGAGGAATTGGTTATGCAATTTCAGAACTATTATTAAAAAATAATGCAAAACTAGATTTAATCTATCATAAAAACAAGCAAAATATTGAACGTCTAATTAATGACTATCCAGATAAAATTCAAGACATAGATATCCATCAAGTTGATTTAACAAAAGATAAGGAACTAGAAGATACTTTTTCCAATATCACTAGTACTAAATCAGTAGATGTTTTCATTCATGCACCTACACATCCAACATCACATAAAGCCATAATGAATACGGAGTGGTCAGAATTTCAAAAAAATATAGAATTACAATCAAAAGCATTTTTCCAAATTACAAAATTTTTGGTTCCCCATATGAAAAAACAAAAAATGGGTAGGATAATTAGTATTTTAACATCATATGTAGTAAATGAACCACCTAGTGGATTAAGTGATTATGTTGTTGCAAAATATTCATTGTTAGGTCTTTCAAAATGTATGGCAACAGAATTAGGCAAATTTGGAATTAGAGTAAATTCAATATCCCCGTCAATAGTTAATACTTCATTAATTGATAAATTACCTTCAAAATTTAAAGAGATTGTAAGTTCTCAGATTCCACTTGAAAATAAGTTTGCAGAGCCTAGCGACGTTGCAGGTTTAGCTCTTTTCTTATGTACTGAATCTTCAAACTATATCAGTGGAGAAAATATTCTTTTAACTGGCGGCTATTCAATGCATTAATCAATTAGATGTGAATTAACAAATAGTATATAAAATCAAATTTAAAAACCAGAAAGTGATCAAAAAACTACGCAATAAGTTAGAAAACATTATAATAAACAGGTATGGTCATTCATTAAAAAAAATTATTTCAAGTGTATTACCAGATAGCTATAAGATCAATATAATTACAAATATGCCTAAATTAAAAACATGGGAGAAAAAACAAGAAAAATCTTTTCCTGTTTTTAAAACTAGATTTGAATTACATGAGCATATTCAAAAGCAGTTTTTACATGATGATTCTGTAGATTATTTAGAATTTGGAGTGTTTGAAGGAGCCACAGTTAATTTTTGGTCTAAAATGAATCAGAACCCAAAATCTAGATTCTATGGATTTGATACATTTACAGGATTACCAGAAGAGTGGAAAAATCTAATAGGACATAGACCAGTTTCAACCTGGAATTGTGAAGGGAATTTACCACAAATTGATGATAAAAGAGTGCAATTTTTCAAAGGATTATTTCAAGATACAATAGACCAGTTTTTGCAAAATTATGATCCTCAAAAAAAAATAGTTATTCATAATGATTCTGATCTTTATTCATCTAGTTTGTATTTGCTAACACGACTTCACGACATAATTAAAAAGGATACAATAATTATTTTTGATGAATTTAATAATGTCATGGATGAATTCAGAGCATTGGAAAATTATTGTGCGTCATATCATAGAAAATACAAAGTAGTTGGCGTAACTGATGATTTTTATCAACACGTTGCAATTCAATTTGAATGATAGAATATTTAGACATATGTGTAGATATTGAAGAAACTGAACGTTTTTGTTTCAATATATACGATAATCATACAACATTATAATTACAATAGTTTTTTTAAGAAAAAATTAGTTTGACTTTACGTATTCCCAAAGTTGAGGAATGCCATCTTCTAATTTAACTGATGGTGAAAATTTTAAAAGTTTTTTAATTTTTTGGTTATTTGTAGAATTATACTTTACAACTCCAGGAATGTATTTTTTGTAAATGGGTTTTAATTTAGGTTTATCTGCAGTTTTTAAGAATATATCAACAAGATGATTGATAGAAGTGGATTTACCAGTTGCTAAATTAAAGACATCAAATTTTTTCTGAGTATATTTTAAAGATAAAAGATACGCTTTTGCAATATCATCAACATGGATAAAATCTCTTGTTTGTTTACCATCACCATATATTATTGGAGATTGATTAGAATTTAATTTATCCATAAATTTGGATATTACTCCAGCATACGAATCATTTTGTCTTGGACCATAGATATTAAATGGTCGTAAACAAACTATATTCATTCCAAAGAGTTCTGAATAAATTCTACAATATTGTTCTCCAGTTAATTTAGAAGAAGCATAAACAGTGTTAGGAATAGTTTCAGTAGTTTCTGAACTTTTTTTATCATACATTCCAAAAATTGCTGCAGATGAAGTAAAAATAAATTTATTTATTTTCTTTATTTTACAAAATTCTAATATGTTAAGAGTGCCAGTGACGTTTACATCATTTACATATGATGGATTTTTAATTGATTCTAAAACACTTGCAATAGCTGCTAAATGGAATACAGCAGGTGCCTTAGGTATCTTCATCAAATTTTTCATATTTCTTATATCAATTTTAAAAAATTGTGCTTTCCCAGAATCTACAAATTTTTTAACATGGTTGTATTTGCCACTATGCAAATTATCAACTATAATTGGAAAATGTTTATTTTTAATTAAAAGTTCAACGACATGTGAACCTACAAATCCAGCTCCGCCAGTAACAATAATTTTCATAGAATCACTTTGAAGAATTTTCCCTTATTAAATTAACAATGGAATATAAAATAATTGATGTCATTAATAAAACAGTTCCAAAAATAATTGTTCCAACTCCAATTATAGCTGTACTTAACAAAATCTGTCTTGTTTCAGTGAATCCTTGAATAGTTAATATGCTAAAAATTAAACCTAGTGTAAAAAACAATAATCCAGGAATTCCATAAAATTTCAGAGGATGTTCAATGGAAATAAATTTCAAAGTAGTCATAATTACAGATACTCCATGAGATACTGGATTTTGTGTAGATGTATCACCTTCATATGAAACTACTATTGGAACCTCAGATATTTTAAATCCTTTTTTGTTAGATTTTATTAAAATTTCATTTGAAACGCCCATGCCTTTTTCTAATGGAGTAATTTTTGAAAGAACATTTTTTCCATAAGCACGAAAACCACTTTGGGAATCTGTTATTGATTCATCCAAAGAAACATTAGCAAGTTTTGTGATTATTTTAATTCCTGCTTTTCTATATTTTGGAATATTTTTTTGATTTCCATTAAGAAATCTTGAACCAATTACTAAATCAGCTTGATTTTTAATTATTGGTTCTGAAACGGGTAAAACATCTTCAATTCTATGTTGACCATCAGAATCTAATGTTACCAACATGTCACAATCTAATTCTCTTGCTTTAAGAAAGAGAGAGTGTATAGCTTCACCATAACCCAAATTTCGTGGATGATTTATGACTACTGCACCTAAATTCTCAGCAATTTTCCCAGTGTCATCACTTGAACCATCATTACAGACTATCACAGTATCTGCAACTTGACTTAATTTTTGAATAATTGAAGCAATATTTTTTTCTTCATTAAATGCAGGAATACCTACGGTAATTTTCAAATTAATCACGCAGTGTCTTTTTTTAACATTTTATAACCATTGTAATACATTTTCAAGTCATCTAAAGATCTAATTTTCAATACTTTTTGCATTATGTATGATGGTCTAAAATAATATTCATGATATGCTTTTTTAGCCCACATTGCTAAATCGTCAGCTGAAAGAGTCTGCGTAGTAAGTACAGGAGCTTGAACTCCACCGGTACCAATACCAGAATATACAAATTTATCCCAAGTATCATCTAACTGAATCATACCAGATTTTACTGCTTCATCATATAGTTTGTTTCCAGGAAATGGCATAGTAATTGCAAATTGTGCATAAGTACAGTTTAGTTTTTTTGCAAAATCAATTGTTTTACGTATAGTTTCAGGAGTTTCTTTAGGTAATCCAATCATATAGTATCCTACGGTTTCAATTTTTGCATTATGAGTCCATTGTATAGCATTTTCAGCTTGTTGTAATGTAGCAGTTCCACCTTTAATTTCATGAATAAATTCCCCATGTTCAATTCCATAAGACATCATTCTACATCCAGCTTTTTTCATTGCAAAAAGCATTTCTTGATCTACCAAATCAACTCTAGTTTCAGCATCCCACACTAAATTAAATCCAAGATTTTCTGGAGTCATTTGCTCTAAAAGTTTCATTGTGGCTTTTCTGTTAAGTGACATGACATCATCATAAAATGTAAGTTCTTCAATTCCATACTCTGTATGTAAATATTTTATATGATCAATTACATATTCTGGAGATTGATTTCTAAATTGTAATCCAAAACTATTTTCTCTATTACAATAATTACAAAAGAATGGACAGCCTCTACTCCACATTATGCTAGACCATTTTTTACCCGTACTTTTTGGCGGATGCGGATGATATCCGTCAGGAAAATGTGGTAATTTATGATATGCAGGATATGGTAATTCATCCATATTTTTAATATAAGAACGAGGTGCTGTTGGAACTATCTTACCATTTTTTCTAATAAATAATCCTGCAATATCTTCTAAAGCGTTACCTAAAATAATTTCTTCAATTTGTCCTTCACTTTCATCATATGAAATAACATCTAATGCAGGGCATTTTTTTAATGTAATATCTGCAAGAACTGCATGTGGCCCTCCTAAAACAGTTAGAATGTTAGGATTAACCTCTTTAACAGCAGTTGCAGCTTCTAATGCAGGATTTGCAAAAGGAGTAAAAGCACTAAATCCAACAAAATCAGGATTATGTTTTTTTACAGCCATTTTTACATCATAAACATAATTTTCTGAAAAATTTCCATCAAGAATATCTAAGACATGTACATCAGGAAGACGTTCTAAAACTCCTGCAAGATAAGCTAATCCTAGAGGAGGTTGAGGGTGAGGATCAGCATCAGAACCTCCTTGTAAAGCATTTGAACCAGTAGGAGGACGAGTAAGAAGAATTTGTTTATATTTCATATTAATCCAATTTAATTATTTCAGTATATAAACATCTGTAAATAAACTATATCAAGTTTATTACTCAATTTATGATTATTTATATAATTAATTATCACATCTAGAAGTTTTTCAAACATTTTTTGTAATTATTTGATTTCCAAAATCAGACGTATGATTAGGATATAAAAAAATGGATTAATTGACTCCATGGAACCCTTTATCATATCAAACATTAATGAGCATATTTCCATTAAGTCATCAGAGTGAAAATTAAAATTAGTCACATATCACAAATTATTTTTTCAAAATGGGAGTAGTTTTAAGTTATACAAATTATGCGAGCATACTAATTTAAAACAATTAGTTAGTAAATTTGAAGGGAAATGGGTGAAAAACAAATTTCAATAGTAGAAAAATTTGAAGGTAAGTTATCTTTTTTTACAAATAACATATTTTTCTCAATTTTGATTATAGGTATAATTGGATTGTCAATTAGAATTTTATTTTTACATACTGAAATTCCAATAACTTCAGATAATTTTTTATATTTTCAATCTGCAGTTGATCAAAGTATAGGATTTTCAAATACATATAATATTGCAAATGATGGTTGGCCATTTTTTTTATCATTATTTTTCTCAATAATGCCTTCAAACAATTTTTTAGATTATATGGCAATACAGAGATTACTAACAATTGGAATTTCAATTTTAACTATAATTCCGATCTATTTTTTAGGAAAACAATTTGTTAGTAAATCATATGCTGTTTTAGGTTCAGCAATTTTTGCATTTGAACCAAGAATTGCACAAAATTCATTATTTGGTGCAACAGATCCACTGGCAATTTTAGCATTAACTATTTCATTAGCATTAATTTTTAGTAAAAAATATTATTTACAATATATTTCATTTGCAATATTATCATTTTCCATAGTAGTACGATCAGAAAGTTTATTTTTATTGCCAATATTTGTTGTAATATTTTTTCTTCGTTCTGGCATAAATAAAAAATCATTTTTTGGTTTTCTTATTATAATAATCATTATAACATCTATTTTATTACCAGTTTCAATTATACGAACAGAAAAAATTGGATATGATGGACTTACAGGGAGAGTTTCACAAGGAGTTTCTCACATTTATGAAAGTGGAAATCAAAATGAAAATCAAGTTTTATCAATTATTGGAAATGGAATTAAAAATATGATGAAATTTCTTGCATGGTCTCAAATACCATATTTAATTTTCTTTGTACCAGCAGGATTCATTTTATTTCTTAAAAATAGAAATAAATATGAAATATCTTTGATTTTAATTGGAATTTCTGCGATAATTCCTACAATCTACGCATATTCATTTGCATCTGATTCAAGATATATTTTTCCAATATACCCAATTTTTTGCATTATGTCAATATATACAATAAGATATTTTTTTCAAAAAACTTCAAAACCAAAAAGTATTACAATTATAATTTTTATAATAATTATCGCTTCGTCAATATTCTATTTGAATTGGAAAGATATTGATGAAGATCAAGAATTAGAATTATATAATTTGTCTTTAGAAATATCAAATAGAGCATCAATGGTAAATGTATTTTTACCTGAATCAAAATATTTACAATTAACGGGTCTAACTAAAGTAGATAATTTTCCAGTCTCAAGTAATGAGTATCTAAGTAAAAATGTAAAACAGTATTGGTATAATGAAAATGATTCTGTAATAGACGTAATTAAATTTGGAAAAGAAAAAGGATTAACTCATTTGATAATAGATGATAATCCAAATCGTTCACAATTTGTAAAAGAGATTTTAGTAAATGAAAATAAATTTTCATATCTAATTAAAGAATTTGATTCATTAGAACAGGGTTATAAGTATAATCTAAAAATTTACAAAATAGATTATAATGAATTTTCAAAAAAAAATTCTTAATGTGATGCTAGATTTTAAAAAACGTGGTAGATCCATTGTACTTGTAAGTCACAATCCAATGGATGTTAAACAATTGTGTGATCGAGCTATGTTCCTTAAAGATGGGTCTATGGATATTATTGGTGAACCTAGTAAAATATTAGATTATTATAAAAATTATATCAATAGTCTCCAAGAATAATTCTGGACTCATTATTTTTATGGATTATTAGGAATAAAACATATTTATCATATTTTTAAATAGACTGTTTATGGGATTTATTTTTAGAAAATTAAGCATTCCGGAAGTTATTCTTATAGAAACACAATCTTTTTCTGATAGCCGGGGATTTTTTTTAGAAAATTTTAAGATGTCATCATTTGTTTCTAATGGAATAAATACAAAATTTGTTCAAGATAATTTTTCTCATTCAGTTAAAGGGGTGTTGAGAGGGTTACATTATCAAAAAAATTTAAAGGCACAAGCAAAATTAGTTAGCACATTAAGAGGAGAAATTTT
>ENA-OSJC01000296-OSJC01000296.1-marine-metagenome-genome-assembly--contig:-NODE-296-length-51064-cov-30.124267_pt1 | contig 51064 bp, 44 predicted proteins | sample MGYA00237885_ERZ534234 | MGnify/ENA primary metagenome ERZ534234 (study PRJEB26413, sample SAMN06343907) | marine metagenome | isolation source: coastal waters | place: Atlantic Ocean: West Antarctic... | reverse complement strand
CAAATAATCTTTCTAAAATTAATATAGCGTTTTTTACTACAAATGGTATTGCATCAATAATCTTTGCAATATTTATAATTTTAGATATTTTAACTAGTTAAAAATCTTTCCAGGATTAAGAATATAATTTGGGTCAAATATTTTTTTTATTTCTTTTTGTATTGAAATTTCTTTTTTTGAAAATACAATATCCATGTAGTCTTTTTGAACTAAACCTATTCCATGCTCACCGCTTATTGTACCTCCTAAACTTTTAGTCAAATTAAAAATCTCTCTGATACCAAATTTTAATTCTTTATTCCATTTAATATCACTCATTTTTCCCTTAATAATATTAATATGAAGATTCCCATCTCCAGCATGGCCATAGCAAACAGATGAAAAACCATATTTATCTCCAATTTCTTTAACTCCTTTTAAAAGTTTGGGAAGCTCTGCTCTAGGAACAACTGTATCCTCTTCTTTGTAAATAGAATTTGCTTTAACAGCTTCACCTACAGATCTACGCATTTTCCAAAGTCTATCTTTTTCAAATTTTGTGTCAGCCAATAAAATATTACTGCAATTAAACTCTGTCATTACATCAGAGATTTTCTCACAATCAGAATATAAATTTTGCAAATCATCACCATCAACTTCAATTAGAAGATGAGCATTAATATCATCTTCAACCTTTATTTGATCAGTGGAATACTTAAGAGCCCAATCTATAGCATCTCTTTCAAGAAACTCTAAGGCTGAAGGAGTAATTCCTGCTCTAAATACTGCAGAAACAGCTTTACAAGCATCTTCTGCTGATTTAAATGGCACTAACATACTTATATCTTTTTGAGGAAGTGGAATTAGTTTAAATACTATTTTAGTAATAACTCCCAAAGTACCTTCACTTCCAACCATAAGTTGAGTTATATTATACCCAGTAGCATTTTTTAAAACGTTTGCTCCAGTCCAAATAATTTCTCCAGATGATAAAACAACCTCTAAATTTAAAACATAATCTTTTGTTACTCCGTATTTTAAAGCTTTAGGTCCTCCAGCATTTTCAGCAACATTTCCCCCTAAAAAACAACTTCCTTTACTAGCAGGGTCTGGAGGATAAAATAATTTTTTATCTTCAACAGCATCTCGAAATTTTTGATTAATAACGCCAGGTTCTACTGTAGCTTGAAGATTTCTCTCATCTATTTCTAAAATTTTATTTAAATTCTCTAAGCTTAAAGCCACGCCTCCAAATAAAGGTAATGATCCTCCACTAAGACCAGTTCTTGCTCCACAGGGTGTTACAGGAATATTAACTTTGTTACAGTATTTAAGAATCATTGATACTTGCTCTGAACTTTTAGGCTTTAAAACAACTTCTGGACTAAAAATTAAATCTTCTGTATAATCAGTAGAGTATTCATTAAGATTTTCAGAATCAAATAAAACACAATTTTCATCTAAATTTTTCTTAAAAAAATCAATATCATTTTTAGATACTTTGGTATATCTCATTATTAAATTATTATAAACAAATTTAAGTAAATTCGCAGTTCTTAAGTTTAAAATTTATGAAAAAGACAATTTTAATTATTTTCTCAGCTCTAGCTTCAATTATTTGTTTTAGTCAAAACAAGCAAATAACCCTTGAAGATATTTGGTTAAATTATTCATTATTTCCAAAAAGCTATAGTAATCTAAATTCCTTGAATTCTGGAGAACATTATTCAATGCTTGAAAGAGTAGATAAAGGTCAAGAAATAATTAAATATAATTTCAAAACAGGTAAAAAAAATAGAACAGTATTTAAAAGTAAAGATTTTGATATAAAGAGAATTTCTAATTATAAATTTAGTGAAGATGAAAATTTAATATTATTAGCAACAGAGTCTAAATCTATTTATAGATATTCAAGAGAAGCAATATACTATGTATATAATGTTCATAATAATAAAATAAAGAAACTTCATGATAAAAAAGTCAGATATCCATCATTCTCCCCTGATGGAAAAAAAATTGCTTTTATTTTTGAAAATAATTTATTCATTAAAAATATTACAAACGGCAATCTTAATCAGATAACTAATGATGGAAAAGAAAACTACATTATAAATGGCGCATCTGATTGGGTTTATGAAGAAGAATTTAAATTAGTTAAGGGCTTTGCTTGGTCTGGAAATAGTAAGACTATTGCATACTATAAATTTGACGAATCTCATGTAAGAAAGTTTTCAATGGATCTGTTTAAAAATAAATTATACCCACAACAAGAAGAATTTAAATATCCAAAAGCTGGTGAAAAAAACTCAACTGTCAACATATATTTTTACAATACTGATGATAAGATTAATAAACTAATATTCACTGAAAAAGATTACGAATATATTCCAAGAATAAAATGGACAGAAGATCCCAATGTTCTGTCTTTAACAGGGTTAAATAGACATCAGAACAAATTAGACTTTATTCTAGCAAATTATAGCGATGGGACAAATAAGGTTCTGTTTAGTGAAGAAGATAAATATTACATTGATATTAATGATAATCTTACATTCCTACCAAACAATTATTTTATTTGGACATCTGAAAAAGATGGTTATAATCATATATATCTTAAGGGTTTAGATGGAAGTGAAGAACAGCTTACAAATGGCGCATGGGAGGTAACTTCATTTGATGGGCTTGATAGTGATAATATGCAAATATTTTACCGTTCTACTGAAGAAGGATCAATTAACAGAACATTATATGTTTTAGATTTAGAGACTGGAAAACGCAAAAAACTGAGTAAAGACATTGGCACTAATTCCGTGAAGTTTAGTAAAGGATTAAAATATTATATCAACTCATACTCTAATGCTAATATTCCACCAGTTTATTCTTTACATAAATCTGATGGAAAAGAATTGAAAATTTTAGAAGATAATAAAGATTTTCAAACGACTATTAGTGAATATAATATTACAGCAAAAGAATTTTTCAAAATTCCAATAGGTGATTATGAGTTAAATAGCTGGATTATTAAACCTCCAAATTTTGACAAAAACAAAGAATATCCACTTTTCATGTTTCTTTATGGTGGTCCCGGTTCTCAAAAAGTTCTTAATCAATTTGAATCTGGTAATTACTTTTGGCATCAAATGCTAGCTCAGCAAGGGTACATTGTTGCTTGCGTTGATAATCGTGGAACTGGAGGAAAAGGATCAGAATTTAAAAAAATGACTTACAAAGAGTTAGGCAAATATGAATTAATTGATCAAATAGAAGCTGCCAAATATTTTGGAAAATTAAATTATATAGATTCAAAAAGAATTGGGATTCAAGGATGGAGCTATGGCGGTTATATGTCTTCTCTTGCTATAACCAAAGGCTCTGATTTTTTCAAGTTAGCAATTGCAGTGGCACCTGTTACTAATTGGAGGTATTATGATAATATCTATACTGAAAGATATATGCAAACTCCGCAGGAAAATGCTAGCGGATATGATGAAAATTCTCCAATTAATTTTGTGGATAAATTAACAGGGAAATACTTACTTATTCATGGCTCTGCAGATGACAATGTTCATGTTCAAAACACTTATGAAATGACTTCAGCATTAGTAAAAGCAAATAAACAATTTGATCTGTTTATTTACCCAGACAAGAATCATGGAATATATGGAGGCAATACAAGATTGCATCTTTATAAAAAGATGACTGACTTTATTAAGAGTAATTTATAACAGAAATTTTTACTATTTTCGAAGACCTAATTTTATTATAAAAATATGACAAATCAAGAGCAACAATTATTTGGACATCCTAAAGGATTATTCTATTTATTCTTCGCTGAACTTTGGGAACGTTTCTCTTATTATGGAATGCGTGCCCTACTGACTCTTTACATGGTAAATGAGTTTTTTACTTATATTACTGATGAGGCCTATCGAGAAGAAATGTCCTTTGGAATTTTTGCTGCATACGGATCATTAGTATATGCAACTCCGGTACTAGGAGGTATGATTGCTGATAAATTTATTGGTTTTAAAAAATCTATAATGCTGGGAGGTATCCTAATGGCACTGGGACACTTTTTTATGGCCTTTTACTTTGAAAGTGGATTTGCTGGCTTTGAGGTTTCTGCGATAAATAACTTTTTCTTTTATACTGCTTTGGCTCTTTTAATAGTAGGTAATGGTTTTTTCAAACCTAATATTTCAACTATGGTTGGCCGTTTATATCCTGAAGGTGATGACAGAAGAGACTCTGGCTTCACGATCTTTTACATGGGAATTAATGCAGGTGCTTTTATAGCTCCCTTAGCATGTGGATATCTTGGATATGAATATGGCTGGCACTATGGATTTGGGGCAGCTGGTATTGGTATGTTAGCTGGTCTTGTAGTTTTTATGAGAGGAATGAATTCTGGTGTATTTGGCGATAATGGAGAGCAGCCAGTAGAATATGTTGATAAGAAAATGTATGGTATTCGTACTGACTACTTCTTTTACATTGTTGCTCTTTTAATGGTACCTATTTCTGCTTTTTTAGTGAAAAATAATGCTATGGAAATATTAGATGGTATGCAGCTCCATTCTTCTCTGCTGTCATTACTTGGAGTTGTAATTTTAGGTATTTTAGCTAAGAAAATGACTGAATTATCAAGAATTGAAGTATTCCGTTTATTAAGTATTTTAGTTTTAACTCTATTAATTACTGTCTTCTGGTCTTTCTTCGAGTTAGCAGGAACTGCAATCACTCTTTTTGCTGAAAGAAATGTAAACTTAACTTTATTAAATGCATCGCAAACAAATGCAATAAATCCAGGCTATATAATATTTTTAGCAATCCCCTTTTCTATGCTGTGGGTGTATTTATCAAAAACACAAAGAAATCCAACTACACCAATTAAATTTGCTCTAGGTATTTTACAATTAGGAATAGGGTTCTTAGTATTTGCAATGAGCGCACAATTCATGGATGCTGCTGGAAGAACTCCATTTATGTTTTTAATGATTGGTTATTTACTTTTAACTACTGGTGAGTTATTCATATCCCCTATTGGGTTAAGTAAAGTAACAGAATTATCTCCTAAAAGTATGACAGCCTTTATGATGGGGGTATACTTTCTTTCATCATCATATGCACATTATATTTCTGGAGCAATTGCAAAATTAACTTCTGGCTCTGAAGCTGGCGCAGTACCTGAGCCTGGATTAATGACTAGTATCATTGAAAAAGTCACTGGATTTACAGGAGGATACTCAGAATCTACTGTTGAAGGAGTTCAAAGTTTAGTTAATTATACCACGGTCTTTACTCAAGTTGGTATTATTGCTATTTGTATGGCTTTCTTATCATTTATTTTATCTCCTTTAATTAAAAAATGGATGCATGGCGTACACTAATAAAAAATTAAAAAATTAAAAAAAAAAAAAAAATGAAAAAAATATTAATCTTAATTTGTCTGACTCTCTCAATAAATAGTTTTGGACAAGAAAATGAACTTACTTGGCACACAGATGTAAATAAAGCAATACAAATTTCTATGGATACTGAAAAGCCTTTATTTTTCTTTTTTACAGGTAGTGATTGGTGTGGATGGTGTATAAGATTACAAAAAGAAGTTTTCTTTAAGCCTGAATTTGTAAAATGGGCTAAAGAAAGTCTAACATTAGTAGAACTAGATTTTCCAAGAAAAAGCAAATTATCTGAAGATATGCAAAAACAAAACAGAGAATTAGGCCAAATGTTTGGAGTAAGAGGATATCCAACAGGATGGTTTGTTATTCCAGAAATAACAGATGGTAAAGTAAACTTTAATAAACTTGGATCTCAAGGATATGTTAAAGGAGGACCTACACCTTGGATTAATGGTGCAAAAAAAATCTTAATAAAAAAATAATATTACTTTATAAAGAATTGTCATAATGAAAAAATTAATTTTATTTATTCTAATCTTTTTGCCAAGTATCGTCTTTTGCCAGGGCCAACAAAAATTAGCAATTGATTGGATACCTTTAGAATCTGCTGAAAAATGGGCAAGTAAATATGACAGAGAGGTTTTGATTTTTTTCTATAGACAAGGATGTGACTATTGCGAAAGAATGAAAAAGGAGGTCTTAAGTGATCCTCAAGTAATTAAAACAATTAATAAAAACTTTCTTCCAGTCATGATAGATGGAAAAGGAAAAAAACCAATTATTTTCAATGGAAAGGAATTTGTTAATGACCACCCATTTGATGAGGATGCCCCGTGGAGACACAATCTCTTTTTTGAGCTAGTAAGTCCTACAAAAGGAAATTATTACTGGCCAAATATTGTAATTCTTAATAGTAAATTAGATAAAAAGGCACAATTTCCTGGTTTTCAATCTAAACCATTACTAATGAGAAATTTAAAACGATTTTTATAAAAATAAAAAAGAGAGTTAATATTAACTCTCTTTTTTTTTGGGTGACTGATGGGATTCGAACCCACGACCCCCGGCACCACAAACCAGTGCTCTAACCAACTGAGCTACAATCACCATTTTAGGGTTGCAAATATATATTTTTAATCTTTAAATAGAAATAACTAATTATATTTGTTCAATGAAAAATAATGTAGAAAATCGAATTACATTAAATGTTGAAGGGATGAGCTGTAATAATTGTGCAGCGGGGATAAAAAAACATCTTGAAAACAAACTATCCGATCCTGTAAATGTAAATTTTGCTATGGCAGAAGTTATATGCTATACAGACAAAAATTATAATCTAAAAGACATAGTAAAGACAATAAAAAGTCTTGGATACAAAGTCAGTCTAAAACCCTCAGAAAAGAAAAAAAACTTCTCTAAAAGCGAAATATACTTTGTCATATCACTAATATTTACTCTGCCTTTATTTTGTCATATGTTTGTTAGTGAAAATAGTATTCTACATAAACCTTTAGTACAATTACTACTTTGTATACCTGTATATTTTATTGGAATTATTTATTTTGGTAAAAGTGCCTTTTATTCTTTAAAAAGTAAAGTCCCAAATATGGATGTCCTTATTTTTGTAGGAAGTTCATCAGCATTTATATATAGTTTATATGGCTGGTGGTTATTTCAAAATAACGACCAAGCAAGTAACTATCTATTTTTCGAAACTACTGCAACAATAATAACATTAGTGCTTTTTGGAAATGTACTTGAACATAGGTCGGTTAAACAAACAACAACTGCAATAAAAGACCTTAGTAAGATTAAGTATACTAAAGCCAAAAAACTAATTGAAGATAAGATTGAAGAAATAAGTTATCAAGAGATTAAAAAAGATGATGTCTTAATAATTAATAAAGGAGATCAAATACCTGTTGATGGTCAAGTAATTTGGGGGTCCTGCTTAGTTGATGAGTCTATGATTACAGGAGAAAATATTCCTGTAAATAAAAATGAAAAAGATGAAGTAATTGGAGGTACTATTTTGACAAGCGGTAGCATTATGATTAAAGCTATAAATGTAGGAGAAGAAACTATCATTTCTAATATAATTGAACTGGTAAAAAACGCTCAGCTTAATCAGCCTAAAATTCAAAAAATTGGAGATCAAGTTAGTGCAGTATTTGTCCCAATTGTTCTTTGTATATCTTTTTTTACTTTTTCAATATGTTTTTTAGTATTTAATATTGATATTCATGAAGCATTACTAAGAGCAATTGCTGTGCTAGTAATTTCATGTCCTTGTGCCATGGGTCTGGCAACTCCAACAGCAATAATGGTAGGTATTGGAAAAGCTGCGAAACAAGGAATTCTAATAAAGGGAGGTGATACGCTAGAAAAAATGGCGAAAATTAAAAATATAGCATTTGATAAAACAGGTACTTTAACTACTGGGAATTTTAAAATAAAATCGTTTAATAGTGAAAATGGAAATGATACAGAAATTAAGAATATTATATATAATCTTGAAAAATTCTCATCACACCCTATTGCCAAGTCTTTAGTAAATGAGCTAGCATCTTATTCACAAGAGATTAATTTCACTGAGATTAAAGAAAAAAATGGATTTGGAATTTCAGGAAATTATAATGGAAATATTTATTTTATTGGAAGAGTAGATGAACTAAAAGAAAATATCTTCAACATAACTATTTTAAAAAACAATAAAAAAATTGCAAGTCTAAAAATTGAAGATGAACTAAAGGAAAATACTAAAAAAGTAATTGAGAAAATTAAAGAACAAGGCTACAGTACATTTTTAATAAGTGGAGATAAGAAAATAAATTGCGAATTAGTTAATAAGGAATTAAAATTTACAGAGATTTTCTATCAGCAACTTCCAAAAGAAAAGCTTCAGAAAATTGAAGAACTTAATAATTCAGGACCTACAGCAATGGTAGGGGATGGAATAAATGATGCACCTGCTCTTGCAAAGGCTTTTATTGGAGTTTCTTTAGGAAATGCAAGCCAAATAGCTATTCAATCTTCTGACGTTATTTTATTAAATAATAACAACCTTAATCAACTTAATAAGGCCTTAGTAATAAGTAAGATGACATTAAGAACAATAAAACAAAATTTATTCTGGGCTTTCTCCTATAATATTATAGCGATCCCTATTGCTTGTTTAGGATATCTAAATCCTATGTGGGCAGCACTGTTTATGGCTTTTTCTGATGTTATTGTTGTAGGAAACTCTATAAGATTAAAATTTAAAAAAAATTTTTAGTATTATTACAATAGAATTTATAACTAAAAAAAAACTTATGAAAAAAACTTTTACTACACTAGTTTCATTATTATTTTCAACTATGATTATTGCCCAAGTATCTCCATATAAATTAAAAAATGGCAATGATCAAGCATTAATAAATGATAAGATAGTAATGAGTGGGAGTGAATCATTGTCTCACCTAATGGTTAACCCAAATCCTAATACTATTGCATTAAAGACTGTTTCAAGTAATGAAGTGATGCTAGGTACAACTACGTATGATCTTCAATCAAATTCTGCAGTTGATAATAGACTAATTAGACATAACGATGGAACAATCTCAGCTGTCTGGACTATGAGTGCTCAATTCTCAACTTCTTATACTGACAGAGGTACAGGTTATAATTTCTATGATGGTTCTTCATGGGACCCATCCCCAAATGGTAGATTAGAATCATCTAGAGGAGGATGGCCTTCAATTTTAGCTACAGGTTCTAATAAAGAAATTGCCATTACTCATAATACTGACAATGGGTATTTAAATCTAACTCATCGCTCATCAATAGGATCTGGTAATTGGCAGGAACAAGCTATTTCCTCTCAAGATAGCAATGGAGTATATACCGATATAATATGGAATAGAGCGGTTATTGGAGGGACGAGTCAACAAACTATTCATATGGTTGGGGTAATTGCAAATACAGCTCTTGGAGGGGCTATATATAACGGATTAGATGGAGCTTTAGTTTATTATAGGTCACAAGACGGTGGTGCTACATGGGACACCAAAGATTTCCAGCTTCCAACTTTAGATTCTACAAAATATTTAGCTTTTAGTGGAGATAGTTATGCAATTGCTTGTAATGGTGAAACAGTAGTTGTTGCATATTTTGGTGATTTAGATGATTCAGCAATTATAAAATCTACTGATAATGGAAATACCTGGACAGCAACTACATTTTTAGATTTCCCTGTAGACAAATATTCTGTTGATGCTGGAATGGATTTAGATAATGATGGAATAATGGATACTGTTTATTCTACAGATGGATCTGGAGCTGTTTTATTAGACAATAATAATATAGCTCATGTGTTTTTTGGAAATATGAGATTATTAGATGCTGATTTAACTGACCAATCAACTTCTTACTTTCCTAGTACAGATGGGTTAATGTATTGGAATGAAAATATGGGTGCTGATGACTTTGCAAATAACCCTATAATTGATTCATCACTCTGGTATTCTAGCCTTTGTCAAATGATTACAAATGCACAAGATACTGATGGAGATAACGTATTAAATATTGTTGATTTCCCAACATATTACATGTCTCTTACATCAATGCCAAATGCAGGAATCGATGCTAATGGAAATTTATTTGTATCATATTCTGAACTAATGGAAAATATTGATAATGGATCACAAAATTTTAGACATGTTAACGTAATTAAAAGTATGGATGGCGGAACAACTTGGAGTACTCCAACTGACGTAACTCCACATACAGCATGGTCTGGAGCTCAAGAGTGTGTTTTTGCAACAATGGATAGAAATGTAGATGACAAAATAAGATTAATCTATCAAAAGGATTTTGAACCTGGATTAGCTGTTAGAGGTGATGAAGATATTATTGACATGAATGAAATTATATATCTAGAAATGGATACAACAGAGCTTGGTAATACATCCACTTCATTAGTGGATATAAATAAAGAAGAAAAATTCAGCCTATACCCTAATCCTGCAAAAAACAATACTAATGTAAATTTTTACTCTAATAAAAATCAAGAGCTAGAAATATCATTATTTAATGTTATTGGCAAAGAAATAGATAAAATCAAAGTAAATGTTTTACTAGGAAATAATAATATTAATTTAGATGTAACTTCTTTAAAGAATGGTGTTTACTTTATTAATATCAATAAATTAAAAGGTAAGTCAATAAAACTTATTGTTACAAAATAAAAAAATAGAAACTCTAGAAAAAAAGCTGAACAGAAAATGTTCAGCTTTTTTTTTATTTTATATCTGTAAGTAAGTTAATCTTACTTAGTTGATGTGTGAGAAACCCTTCAGCATATTTACAAGAAGACAAACGACCTAAATCTTTAGCTCTATATTCAATACTATCCAAAAAGTCTTTAGAAGAAATAATAGTACTTGACTCTTTAGAACTTGGGTCATAAAACTGAGTTTTATATGCCTTGCAGGCATTAATTTTTTCATTAAAACTTTGACTAATGTCAACTATAAAATCAGGCTTTAGAGGATTAAATTGTATATAATGATAAATTGCTTTGGGTCTCCATACAGCTTGATTAGTATCTATTTTTTCAAGCCCTGATAAAAAACATGAGTCAACAGTAAGTGAAGATGCTCTTCCATGATCAGGGTGTCTATCTGAAGGAGCATTAGTAATTACTATATCAGGCTGATAATATCTTATTTTTTGAATCATCTTATTTTTATGAGTAGCATCATTAATAAAAAAACCATCATCAAAATTTAGATTTTCTCGAATATGTACACCCATAATCTTACTAGCATTTAATGTTTCCTCAGTTCGAGTTAAAGAGGTCCCTCTAGTTCCTAGCTCCCCTTTAGTTAAATCAATAATACCAACCTTCAGTCCCGCTTTAATATGTTTAATTATAGTACCACCACAACCAAGTTCAACATCATCGGGATGCGCGCCAAAGACTAAGATATCAAGTTTCATTTATAGAATTTGTTAAATTTAATTTTAGCTAAAATAGCACTTACAAATGTTAAAGCTATGAAATAGTAAACAAATGAAGGGATAGGCATAGGGTCTCCTGCAGCATATGAATGTAGCCCTGATAAATAATAATTTACACCAAAATACGTCATAATAATAGACCAAATTCCAATTAAAGAGGCTAGATTAAAAATATAAAAGCCAGCTAATGCAGGAATTAAGCGCATATGTAATATAAATACATAAACTAAAACACTGACTAATGCCCATGTTTCTTTTGGATCCCATCCCCAATATCTTCCCCAAGATTCATTTGCCCAAACACCACCTAAAAAGGTTCCTATTGTAAGCATAAATAAGCCTATGGTTATAGACCGTTCGTTTATTAAAGTTAATTCACTTAATACATCATGTATGCGAGACTTATTATTTTTTGTAGTAAAAATAATTAACCAAAGAGAGAATAATCCTAATATAGCTCCTAAAGATAAAAACCCATAACTCGCTGTAATAATAGCTACATGAATCATTAACCAATATGAATTTAGTACAGGAACAAGATTTGTAATTTCAGGATCAAGCCAGTTTAAGTGAGCAACCATAAGCAGTAATGAAGCAACAATTGATGTAGCTGCAAGAGTCATATAGGACCTTCTGCTAAACATTATACCTGACAACATTGTCGCCCACGCTATGTATATCATAGATTCATATCCATTACTCCAGGGTGCATGTCCAGAAATTATCCATCTTGAAATTAAACCTGCTGTTTGAGCAATAAATCCCGAGATAATTAACCATTTAACAACTAGAATAATTTTTTCAATAATTTTGTTGTTATTAAATATTTGATATAAGAGTAGAAATAAAAAGACTATTCCTATCATAAAATAATACATGAACAAATTAGAAAAAATATTTACTTTATTGTAAAGCACCTCTAAATCAATCTTATATGCATCAGGCATAACATCAACACCATATCTATATTGAAATTTAGAAATATATGAGACAACACTATCACAAGTTCCCCAATCAGAATTATTTATTGCAGTATTTATTGAAGTGAAATACATCTTCATAATATTAGAAACAAATAATGAATCATTAGAAGAAAAATATTGATTATTAGTTGCTGAATACCAAGTTTTATTTGAATCATTAGGAAGAGGAAAGAATCTTAAAATACCACCGTTATAAATAGTAAAACAAATATTTACTCGTTCATCCACTGCAATTATATCTTTTTCATACTTGCCCCTGTCAATTGGCTTCTTTGCATAAGCAATCTCAACTTCATCTTTTAAAACATAATTCCCCTCTTCATCAAAAAATAATTTAAAAGGGACTCTATTTTCTTTAAAATCTAATAATTTTTTTAATTTTTCATGACTTATTTTAATCATTGGGACCTGGCTCCATAATCTGGGGTCATTCATCATTCCTAATATTACCTGAGAAGAATTTTGATTAACGATAGTATTTTTTCTAGATATCTTTCTGAGATACTCTGCAAAAACAGTATTAACGGGTTTAATTCTCCCTCCATTGTCTTGTACTAGTAATGTTTCAAATACTTTAATATGATTATATGCAATTTTATTTGCATCTAAAGTGCTATCAAGATTAGTCTCTTGGGCACTTAAAAGATTAAAACTTAATAAAAACAGAATACTTATAAGAGATTTCTTTTTCAACTTATTTAACCGATTACTTAAAAAAGTAAAGCGTGTTTTCTGACTAAAAAACACCATCATCATTCCAAGAGCTAATAAAAAATAGCCGAGATAACTTACATAAGTCCCCCACCTATCATGATTTACAGATAGGATTGTACCCATTTCATCTTTATCATAGGAAGATTGAAAAAATCTATATCCTTTATAATCCAGAACGTTATTCATATAAATTCTATAGTCCTTACTAAAATCTTTATCAAGCACTGTAACTTCTGCAGCAAAAGAGGCAGGACTTTGTGAGCCAGGATAACGCTCAAGCTGAAATTCTCTTAATTTAATAACAAAAGGAGTCTGATATGCTTTGGAGCCATATGAAAGGTCAAAATACAGACCACCAAGATAAAAAGATTCACTATTAGGAATAAACCCTTTCCCCCCTATTAAAGTAACCTCTTTTGATTCCCCATTACAAACAACATCTAAAATTAATGCATTATCACCACCATCTTTCATAATATTTGAAGAGCTGTATAAATCTTCGTTGCCACTGTCTATAATTTCTTTTAAAACAAGGTTTAAATTTTCTAAAGAATAAAGTGTTTTAGTATTTAGCTGAAATCTAGTATCAGAAATATATTCTCCAGTTGAACGATCACTCATTTTCATAGATTGAATAGAAAACGGAGCTTCGCAATACAAGAGACTATCTTCATAGAAAAAATTTACGGCGCCAGCAATAGGATTATCAAAAGTAAAAAGGTACTTATCTATCTTTCTTTGTTCATCTTTTTTTAAATATTCAGACTGCATTCCATTATCTCCAGGGACAACTAAATGAAGTGTCATCACACCATCTTTAGTAGCTAGAAAAGTGTCTTTTACATTAGGCAAAAAATCTTTATAATTAATAGAAATATCATGATCTAAAAAACTTACAGGAATTGAAAAATTATTATTAGTAATACCTGAAAGAAATAATTTTTTTTCTCTTTCATACTGCAAACTTCTATTATCAACTTTTATTTGAAGAAATACATCATCAGAAATAACTAAGTTAGACTGGTCATTTTCTCTAATATGCATCATCCCTTCGAAACCAAAATATCTAGTGATTCCAGATCCTATTAATATAACAATGAATGCAAGGTGGAATGTTAAAACAGCTATTTTTTCTTTTCTAAAAAGATTATATCTCTTAAGATTATAAATTAAATTAATTGTTAATAAAAACAAAATTAATTCGAACCACCATTTCGTAAATATTAATGCCTTAGCAGTATCTCTGCCAAAATCATTTTCAATAAATGTGGCATATCCAATAACAGCTGCAAAAACTAATATTAAAAAAGCAGCTAATTTTACAGATAACAAAGATTGAATAATACGTTTTATCATTAATTTTATTAAAACACAAAATTACAATTTGTTTAGTAAATTTGTGTTACAATCATTTTAATAAAATGAAGAAAATAATTTTAATTGGCTCTGGAAGTGTAGCTACAAATTTAGCTCTAAATTTAGACAAGAATAAATATTCTGTTCAACAAGTATTTAGTAGGACAAAAGAAAATGCTGAAATACTTGCTAAAAAAATTAATGCAGATTTTACAAATGATATTAATAAGCTTCAGAAAGGCGACATAACGCTTTTGTGTATTAAAGATGATTTTATAGCAAGTTTCTTAGAAGGCAAATTATTCCAAAACCTTATTCATACTTCAGGAAGTGAAAACATTAATGTTTTAAAAAACTCTGCACAAGACTTTGGGGTTTTATACCCTTTACAAACATTTAACAAAGAAGTTAAAATAAATTTTACAGAAATACCAATTTTAATAGAAGCTAGTACTGTTAAATTTAAAAAAGTAGTTTTAGAACTTGCTAGCTCGTTATCCAATAAGGTAATCAATATCACTTCTAAAAAAAGAAGACAAATTCACATTGCTGCAGTTTTTGCATGTAATTTCAGTCACCATATGCTATCTATATCAAAAGAAATAATGGACAATGAAGATTTAGATTATTCATTACTACTTCCTTTAATTGAGCAAAACAATAAAAAATCTCTATTAGGAGACCCTCAAAAATTACAAACAGGGCCAGCAAAAAGAAATGATGTTAAACTAATTAATGAACATATTAAAGAAATTAAAAACCTGCATCATAAGGATATATATAGATTACTTAGCGATAATATAATAAAAATCAATGGTAAATAAATTATTAATTATTAGACCAAAAAATCTATTAATCATATGTTTTACTCTCTATCTAATAAAATATTCATTAATAAACCAATTTCTACAAGCTCCTGCTTTAAATAATTTCAACTTTTTTCTTTTTGTTTTTGCAACGATTTTAATCACAGCTAGTGGCAATATTATTAATGATATTAATGATATGAAAACAGATGAAATCAATAATAAACACAATATTCTTAATTCTAAAGGAGGAAATGTTAAGGTTGCTAAAAAATGGTTTTTTTATCTTAATTTTCTTGCTCTTTTAATTGCATCTTATTTAGCTTTTAAAATTGGTTATCCAATTTTACTCTTAATTTTTATTTTAACAGCAGTGTTATTATGGTGGTATGCAAAATCACTTAAAAAATCTTTTCTAATAGGTAATCTTTTAGTTAGCGCCTTAATTGCTTTAAGCATTATAAACTTAATACTATTTGACATTTTACCAGTGATATATATAAATGCTTCTTCATTAATAATTATTAAAATAATTATGGCATATTCATTATTTGCCTTTCTTGTTAATCTTAAAAGAGAAATTATAAAAGACATAATAGATATAGAAGGAGATAAATCTATTAATGCTAATACAATCCCTTTAAAAATTGGTGTAGTAAAAACAAATATCATTATAAAAGCATTAAGTATTTTAACGATAATATTAATTAGTTTCTGGCAATATTTTCAATACAGTATTTTTAAAACCTCTTTTGATCTTAGTAATTTTGGAGAAAAAGTAAATCAGATATCTATCTGGGGAACAGATGTTATTTCATTTTTCTATGTTTTTTTATTACAAATAGTATTATTTATATTTTTATATCATTGTATAAATGCAACAAGCAAAAATGATTTTATATTTCTTAGCAGATTATCTAAAATAATAATGATTTTAGGAATAACTTCAATATCAATTTTCACTTTAATTTATTTTCAATAGCATGCTAGATTTAAAAAACTACAAAATTATTTTAGGTTCTAACTCTCCAAGAAGAAAAGAGATTTTGACTTCCATGGGTATAAGCTTTTCAATTAACGCTGCTAATATTGACGAAAAAGTTCCAAAAGATATTTCTGCTTATAATTACGCAGAGTTTCTTGCAATACAAAAATGTGATTACTTACGTCCCAATTTAAAAACTAATGAAATCCTTATTACTGCAGATACTACAGTTTTAATTGACAATCAAATTTTAAATAAGCCTAATAATTATATTGAAGCAGGTATTATGTTAAAAAAAATATCCGGCAATACTCATTCAGTCATTACAGGGGTTTGTATTTCAAGTACAAATAAAAAAATAACGTTTACTTGTGAAACAGAAGTGAAATTTAAAAAACTATCAAATCAAGAAATTGAATTTTATATTAATAAATATCAGCCATTAGATAAAGCAGGCTCTTATGGAATTCAAGAATGGATTGGTTTAATTGGTGTTGAGGAAATAAAAGGATCATATACTAATGTTGTAGGATTACCTTCATCAAAACTCTATAATGAACTTAATAAATTTATTTAGACCTTCTTTTTATTATCTTTGTAATCAAAATTTTTAAGAATGTTCAAAATCAACTTTAAACTTATTATTTTTATTTGTCTACTGACAAGCATGTTTTACTCATGCACTCCAGTTAGTAAGATTACTTACATAAATAATAAAACAAGTTCTTCATGGAATATCTCTCCTATCCCACCAAAACATCATATTGAAATTGGAGATATTCTAATGGTAAAAGTTATTAGTAGAAATGATGAGTCTAATAAGATGTTTAATTTAGAAACTAACACAAATACTTCAAATACTACTACCACAGCTGCCAACCTTTACCTTAACGGGTTTACTGTTAGTCAAGAAGGCACAATAGATTTACCTAATGTTGGAAAAGTTCTTTTATTGAATCAAACACTTGAACAAGCTAAACAAACGATAATGCTAGAGGCTGAAGAATTCTTAATTGACCCATTTGTTGTAGTTAAATTAGCAAATTTTGAGGTTACTGTTTTAGGAGAAGTTAATCAACCTGGAATATACCCTGTTTATAAAGAAAACTTAACCATATTTGATGCCCTAGCGATGGCTGCAGATATAAATGATTATGGAAATCTGCAAAAAATTAAAATAGTAAGAACGAAGAATAATAAAAAAGAGGTTAGTTTCCTAGATTTAACTGACAGTAAAATTCTTACTTCAGATTATTATTATCTCAATAATAAAGATTTAGTTTATGTACAACCTTTAAAATTTAAGGGATTAAAAAAATCTCAATCGCAGCTACTACTTTCAAGTTTAACAACAATTGCAGTACTTTTTAACGCAATTCTTAATTTCAATAAAGATTAATTATGAGTGATCAAGAATTTAAAGAAGAAACAATTGACACTAAACAACTTCTTTTTAGATATTATCAATACTGGCATTATTTTCTAATCTCTATAATTGCTTTTGTTTTAATTGGGTTTATGTATAATAGATATACTAAACCTACTTATAGTGTTTCAAGTACATTACTAATAAGAGATGATAATAACACTCAGCTGGGTGCAGAGAATCTACTTGAAGGAATGGAGCTTTTTAGTGGTAAGACTAATATTAATAATGAGATTGTACTACTTAAATCATTTAGTCTAACAAATCAAGCAGTTGAAAGTCTTAACCTTGGAGTATCCTATTATCAACATGGATTCCTTCAAAGCAATGAAGTTTTTAATAATAAACCATTTAATGTAAATGTAGATTCAAGTAATAGTCAAATAACCGGCATTGAATTTAAAGTAAGGATTATTGATAATAAAACTTTTAATCTATCAACATCATTTGATAATCATTTTATCTACGATATAAAAAATGACAGACTTAATAAAAACAATGAAATAGATTTTGAAATAGATCAAGTTTTTAAGTTTAACTCTCAGATAAAATCAGAATATTTTTCATTTAAAATAAATAAAACAAAGACCTTTAACCTTGAAAAAATCATTTCAAATGAAAAGGATTTTACTTTTAAACTTCATCAAAGGTCTAAGCTAGTTAGCAAATATATAGAGGAGGTTTCTATCAATCCAATTAATAAAGAGACTTCTGTTTTAAAGTTAAAAATTACTGGAGAGACTCCTGGAAAAAATATTAAATTTCTAAATAAATTAACAGAGATCTATATTCAAAGTGGCTTAAAGGATAAAAACATCATGGCTGTTAATACAATTAATTTTATTAATGAACAGCTTAATATAATTCAAGACTCTCTTAACTTAATTGAGAATAAACTTGAAAAATTCAAGTTAGAACATCCTAATTTAGATAATATTGAGGAGGAGTATGGTGCTTTTTTTCAAAAACAAAAGATCGATAATACTCTAGCAGAGCAAGGAACTAAAATTAAATATTACGAATCATTATTAGATTATTTAAAGACAAACAATGATGTTAATAATATTGTCTCTCCATCATCAATGGGAATACTAAATCCTGAGTTGAATACATTAATCAATCAATTATTACAATTATATTCAAGGAAGGGTGATTTGGAATTAACAAATACTGTTAAGAGTCCAAATTTCATATCAGTTGTCTCTCAGATTTTAAATGTAAAACGAAGCTTAATAGAGAATATTCAAAACCTAATATCATCTTCAAAGATTTATGAAAATGATTTATTAAAAAGACAGGCATCATTTAATAATAAAATTAATGAGTTACCTGAGTTTGAAAAAGAATATATCATTCTAAAAAGAAAGTTTTTACATAATGAGCAAACTCTTATATATCTAAAAGGAAAAAAATACGAAGCTTCTTTAGCAAAGGCTGGAACTGAATCTGATCACAAGGTAATAGATTATGCAAGACTTGACAGTGATGTACCAGTATCTCCCAAGAAAACTGTAACCTATTTTTTATCTATTCTACTTGGATTATTTCTTCCAATAATATTTATATCATTAAGAGAATTTTTCAGCACTACAATTAAAAGTAAAAGAGATCTACAATTACATACTAATATCCCAATACTTGGGCTTATTGGTCACAATGATAAAGACTCTGGTTTAATTGTCGCTAATAGCTCAAAATCAGTTATTTCAGAATCTTTCAGATCACTCAGAACAAATATTCAATATCTAGCTGTTGACAAAGAGCGAAAAATCATAACGATAACATCATCTATTGGAGGAGAAGGAAAAACATTTTGCTCAATGAATATTGCATCTATATTTGCTCTCTCAGGTAAAAAAACAATTTTAATAGGAGCTGATTTAAGAAAACCAAAATTAGATTTAGAATTTGTTACTGAAAATAAGCTTGGACTAAGTAATTATTTAATTAATAAAGCTAATTTAAAAGAGGTAATTAACAGTACTGAAATAGAGCATTTAGATATTATTTTATCTGGTCCTACCCCTCCTAACCCAGCGGAACTTTTAGATAGTACTAAAATGAAAGAATTGATTAAACAACTTCATAAGACATACGACTATGTTATCATTGACACACCTCCTATTGGACTAGTTACAGATGGGGTTATATTAATGAAAAATGCAGATATAAATTTATATGTTGTAAGACATAATTACACAAAACATCAAGCCCTATCAGTTGTTAATAATCTTCATAACAATAAACATGTAGAAAATCTTCAAATTATTATTAATGACTTTCAACATAAAACTGGCAACTATGGATATGGTTATGGATACGGTTATGGATATGGATATGGTTACGGAGGAGGATATGGTTATTATGAAGAAGATAATCAAGAAAAAAAATAATCTTTAAAATTATCTAAGACTATTTCACCACATAAAAACATCCCTCTTTTAACAGCACTAACTCCATTAATTATTCTAATTATCCTTCTTGCTGTGAATGTGACATTATATGCTGATGATCCATTAGCTGGCCCTAATCAATTAGCTTTACTATTAGCTGCCGCAGTAGCTTCTGTAATAAGTATATTCTATGGCGTAAGATGGAAAGACATTATCTCTCATATTAGCAAAAGTATAAGCTCAACATCTTCAGCAATAATTATTCTATTGATAATTGGTGCTTTATCTGGCTCCTGGCTTATAAGTGGTATTGTTCCTGCTATGATTTATTATGGGCTTCAAATTCTAGATCCTAAAATATTTCTTTTTGCATCTTGTATTATCTGTGCAATTGTTTCAATTGCATCAGGAAGTTCTTGGTCAACTATAGCAACAGTTGGCATTGCATTAATTGGCATAGGTAAATCAATGGGGTTTTCTGAGGGGGTGATTGCTGGTTCAATAATTTCAGGGGCTTATTTTGGAGATAAAATGTCTCCATTATCCGACACTACTAATCTTGCAGCAGCAGTAGCTGAAACTGAACTTTTTTCACATATTAAATATATGATGTTTACTACAATCCCATCATTTATCATTACACTAGTTATTTTTCTTTTTATAGGATTTAAATTTGATTATGCTAGCACAGAAAACATAAATCTTTTACTTGAATCAATTGATAAAACATTTAATATCAATATTTACTTATTTCTTGTTCCAATAGCAGTTATTTTTCTAATAATTAAAAAAACACCTGCAATTCCTGCGTTAGTTGCAGGAACACTTTTAGGTGTGATTTTTGCTATGATATTTCAGCCAAATATAATTTTAGAAGTTTCTCAGATGAAAGAAATTTCATTTAAAGCGTATTATATGGCTGCAATTAATGCAATGGGAACAAGTATTAATATTGAAAGCAGTAATACATTAATTAATGATCTTCTTTCTTCTAAAGGGATGCATGGAATGTTAAATACAATTTGGTTAGTTGTTTGCGCCATGTCATTTGGAGGCGCTATGGAAGCAGGAGGATTATTAAGTAGAATTAGTATACCATTAATAAAATATGCAAAAAGCACCGGTTCTCTAATTGCTACTACATCTACAACATGTATATTTTTTAATTTAACTACATCTGATCAATATCTAAGTATAGTTGTTCCAGGAAGAATGTTCTCAAAAAGCTATAAAGATAAGGGGTTAGCTGCTGAAAATTTAAGTAGAACTATTGAAGATAGTGGAACAGTAACATCTGTACTTATCCCTTGGAACACATGCGGAGCTGCACAATCAGCAGTAATGGGAATAGCTACTTTATCATATCTACCATTTTGCTTTTTTAATTTGATAAGTCCAATAATGACAATTATTTATGGATATTTTGGAATTAAAATTAAAAAATTAACTAAAAATCTCGACTAACTTCTTGATAGTATAGTTGACCTCTTCTATTGTATTAAACTTACTAAAAGAAAATCTTACAACAGTGTTTATATTATCTGGCAATAAAGATGATATTACGTGTGAACCTTGCTCACTTCCAGAAGAACAAGCACTACCTCCTGAGCAAGAAATTCCCATAATATCTAATTGAAAAAGTAACATCTCGGATATTGCATTTTGAGGAAAACTAACACTTAAAATTTTAAATAAACTTTTTTCAATATTATTAGAATCTCCAATAAAGGAAATTCCAGGTATTTTTTCTTTTAGCTGATTAATCATATGATTCTTTAAACTTTTGATATATATAATATCTCGGTCCATAAATTCATAAGATAGCTCTAAAGCTTTTACAAGTCCAGCAATAGAGTGAATATTCTCAGTTCCAGCTCGCATATTTCTTTCTTGAGATCCTCCTAAAATAAATGGATTAATAGTTATATTTTCACTAATATAAATAAAACCTATTCCCTTTGGTCCATGAAATTTATGAGCAGAAGCAACTAAAAAATCAATATTTAAATCTTGCATATCAAAATCATAATGACCTATGGTTTGAACTGTATCAGAGTGAAAAATAGCATTATAATTTTTACAGATATCACCAATCTTATTAATAGGTTGAATTGTTGCAATTTCATTATTAGCATGCATTATTGAAACAAATGTTCTACTATTATTAGATAATAATTTCTCTAAATGTTTTGTATCAATATAACCATTGGAATCAAAATCAACATAAGAAAGAGTTATAAGACCTTTTTTTTCAAGATCTTCAAGAGGGTAAAGAACCGCATGATGAGATAGTTTAGAAGTAATAGCATGTTTAATTTTATTATCTAATATTCCACATTTAATCGCCATATTATCTGCTTCAGTACCCCCAGAGGTGAAAAATATATTACCAGGAGATGTATTTAAAAATGATGAGATTTTTTTCCTAGCATTTTCAATTATAGTTTTAGATTGTCTTCCTCCCTCATGAGTAGATGATGGGTTTGCATAATTATTAGTTAAGACATCAGTCATAACCTTAATGACACTAGAGTCTAGTTGAGTAGTTGCAGCATTATCAAAATAAACTTTCATTATATTAAGTTATTAATTTCTTCAATAAAAGTTATAGCTAAAGAATCAGCTTTTTCCTTACTTAAACTTTCAGTGTAGATTCTGATAATAGGCTCAGTATTAGATTTTCTTAAGTGAACCCATCCTTCATCAAAATCAATTTTCACACCATCAATTGTATTAATTTTATTATTAATATATTTTTCTTGAATTTTAGATAAAATCATTGAGACGTCATGAGAGGGTTTTAGTTGAATTTTATTTTTAGAAATGAAATAATTTGTAAAAGAAGATCTCACTTTACTAACTTTAGAGTTTTTAAGTGCTAGAGAAGTTAGAAATAATGCTATTCCAACTAATGCATCTCTTCCATAGTGTAGTTCAGGGTAAATAATCCCTCCATTACCTTCACCTCCAATAACGGCTTTAGTCTCTTTCATTTTCTCAACAACATTAACCTCACCAACTGCAGATGCAAAATAAATCCCTCCATACTTGTTTGTAATATCAGATAAAGCTCTAGTAGAAGAAAGGTTAGAAACCGTATTCCCCTTGTTTATTGATAAAACATAATCTGCAACTGCAACTAATGTATACTCTTCTCCAAACATGGATCCATCTTCACAAACAAAGGCTAATCTATCAACATCAGGATCAACAACAATCCCAAAATCTGCTTTCTCTTTAACAACTAAATCAGAAATATCTTTTAAATTCTCAGGTAATGGTTCTGGATTATGAGGAAAATGTCCATTAGGCTCACAAAATAACTTAACACATTCAACACCGAGTTTCTCTAAAAGTTTGGGAATAACAATTCCACCAGTAGAATTAACAGCATCTAAAACAACTTTGTATTTTTTTGATTTAATTAATTCAACATCTACTAGATCTAATTCAAGAACTTTTTTTATATGTAAATCATTAAAAGATAAATCTAATTTATAAGAACCTAATTTATCAACCTCTGTAAAGATAAAGTCATCATTCTCAGCAAAATTTAAAATTTTCTCACCGTCAAGAGCAGATATAAATTCACCCTTAGAATTTAAAAGCTTTAACGCATTCCATTGCTTTGGATTATGACTGGCAGTCAAAATAATTCCACCAGCAGCGTTTTGACTTTCAACGGTAACTTCAACTGTTGGAGTAGTAGAAAGACCAATATCTAATACATTAAATCCACAGCCAATAAGTGTTCCAGAGACTATATTATTTAACATTAGCCCAGAAATACGCGCATCTCTTCCTAAGACAATTAATTTAGAATCTAAATTCTGTTCAGAAATAAATCTAGCATATGCTGAAGTAAATCTAACAATATCAATAGGGGTTAAAGAGTCTCCAACATCTCCACCTATTGTTCCACGAATACCAGAAATTGATTTTATTAATGTCATAGATATAATTTTACTTACAAAATTACATAATTTAACAATTTGTTTGACCAGTATTTTTATCTTTGTTACATATACATAATTTATGATTGATATATTAAAAAATCTTCCAAAAAGAACTGAAAAACCTAGAGAGAAAGGGTTAACAATGGTAATGGATAAAGGCCTAAGTATTCAAGAGGCTGAAAATTTCCTTTCCGTAAATAGTTCTTTAACAGATATTCTAAAACTAGGTTTTGGAACAAGTATATTAACTAAAAATATAGAAGAAAAAATTCAATTATATAAAAGTGAAAATCTATTAGTTTACACTGGCGGTACTTTATTTGAAGCTTTTATTGCTAGAAACCAATTTGATGACTATTGCAGGCTTTTAGATAAACTAGATATTAATATGGTGGAAGTTTCAAATGGATCAATGGAAATTCAGCACGACCTCAAATGTGAATATATTCAAAAACTCAGCAAAAACTATACAGTTGTTAGTGAGGTTGGTAGTAAAAATGCAGAAGTCAAAATTAAAAAGAATGACTGGATTAAATGGATGAAGAAAGAACTAGATGCAGGAAGTTGGAAAGTTATTGCTGAAGGAAGAGAAGGCGGAAATGTTGGGGTATTTAACGAAGATGGTGCCATTAAATTAGATTTAATTTTTGATATTGTTCAAGAAATCCCGGTTAAAGATATTATTTGGGAAGCACCTCAGAAACAACAACAAGTTTGGTTTATAAATAAATTCGGTGCTAATGTAAATCTAGGTAATATAGCTCCAAAGGAAGTCATCCCATTAGAGGCTCTGCGTCTTGGGCTAAGAGGAGATACTTTTGAGAATTATTTATAAAAATGAAAAATAATCTTATTATTTTTATTAAAGGAATGGCAATGGGCATTGCTAACGTTATTCCTGGAGTTTCTGGAGGAACAATAGCACTTATTACAGGAATATATGAGAAGCTAGTAAACTCATTAAAATCACTAGACAAAAAAGCATTTAGTTTACTACTAAAATTTAAGCTTAAAGAATTTGCAAATTATATTAATTTACAATTTCTATTTTATGTATTCTCAGGAAGCTTAATTAGCCTTTTTAGTATTGCAAATCTTTTTAAATATCTATTCAAATACTACCCTCTTGAAATTTGGTCCTTTTTCTTTGGACTAATTATAGCTTCAATTATTTTTATAGGAAGAAGGATATCAGTATGGAATTATCAAAATATAATATCAATAATTTTAGGAATAGCAATAGCATTTGGTCTTACATACATATCACCTAGCGGGGAGAACGACAATCTTTTATATGTTTTCTTATGTGGAATAATTGGAATATCAGGCATGATACTGCCAGGATTGTCAGGGTCATATATTTTAATTCTAATGGGGAATTATGAATTATTAATGGTTACAGCTGTTTCAGAATTAAACATACCTCTACTTACGGTTTTTATGTTAGGATCAATTGTAGGCTTAATTGTTTTTTCACATTTCTTACATTGGCTTTTAAAAGAACATTATAACCTAACACTTGCATCGTTAACAGGATTTATAATCGGATCATTACCTTTAATATGGCCGTGGAAAGAAGTTGGAGAAAAAATAATTTATAATGGAAAAGAAAAAATAATTTCTTATAATTACTTATTTCCAACTGAAATAAGTTCGCATAATCTTATTTCAGTTCTTTTAATAATAGTAGGTTTTACGATTGTTTATCTGATGGAGAAAAATCAAATTAAGTGAGAAATTTTGGTCTTATTGGAGAAAAATTAAATCATTCTTTTTCAAAAGAATATTTTACGAAAAAATTTAAAAATTTAAAACTTAATGATTATAGCTATAAAAACTTTGAAATAAACAATTTAAGTAACATCAAACGAATCATTATAGAACATAAAATTTCAGGCTTAAATATTACAATTCCATTTAAAGAGCAGATAATACCTTATTTAGATAAAATAACTAAAGAAGGAAATGAAATTAAAGCAATCAACACAATAAAAATTGAAAATGATAAATTGATTGGCTATAATACAGATATACTAGGATTTGAAAAAAGTATTTCTCCGATATTAAAAAATAGAAAAAAAGCATTAATATTAGGCAATGGAGGAGCAAGTAAGGCGGTAAAATATATATTGAATAAAAAAAATATAGAATTTAAGACTGTAAGTAGAAAAGGAAAAATAAATTATGAAAATTTAAATGACGAAACTATAAAAGAAGCAAAAGTTATAATTAACACAACACCATTAGGTACATTTCCAAACATAAAAAATTATCCAAATATCAATTATAATTTATTGACAGATCAACATCTCTTATATGATTTAGTTTATAACCCTATAAAATCTGAATTTTTAAAAAGAGGAGAAATTAATGGTTCAGAAATAAAAAACGGATTAGAAATGTTAAAAATTCAAGCTGATGAGTCATGGCTAATCTGGAATAGTTAAATATTCATTAATATTGTAAAAATAAAAAGAACTTAAATTAAAATAGTGGAAGAAGAAATTGAAGATAATTTAGATGTTAAAAAAGATATAGTTGAAACTGAATTGTTAGTTAAACAAGAAATTGCAGTTGATGTTGATTCAAATATAGATGAGCTATTAAAAATTATAGAACAAATATCGAAAGAAGAAAATGCATTAAAATTTTCAAAAAAATCTGAAGAAATAAAAGCATTATTTTACATAAAAATTAAAGAAAAATATCCAATAAATTCTGAAAAAGATGATAAAAAAAATGAAATCAGTGCAGAGGAAAAAGAATTTAAAAAACACTTTAATAATTATAAAATAAACAAGAAAACAGAAAGAGGAAAATTAGAAAATAAAGAAATAGAGAATCTAAACTCTAAAAAAAATATAATTTCTGAAATAAAAGATTTAACTAAAGAGGTAAATCTAAAAAAAGAAACATTTGATAAGTTTAAAGATTTACAAATAAGATGGAAAAAAATAGGTAATGTTAGTATTAGAGAAAAAAACAATATGTGGCAATTATATAATTATCATATTGAAAACTTTTATGATTGCATTAAATTAAATAAAGACTTTAGAGATCTAGATTTCAAAAAAAATCTAGAAGTAAAAAATAATATTTATAAAACAGCCGAGAAATTATTAGAGTTAAAGTCTATTAAAAAAATGCATGAAGGGCTTCAAGAGCTACATGAAAAATGGAAAGAAACAGGCCCTGTATCTAGAGAAAATAGAGATGAAATATGGGTGCGATTTCAAAATATCAGCAGAGATATTAATAAAAAAAGAAATGATTTTTTCTTAGAAATAAAAAATAAAGAAAAAATAAAAATTGATAAAAAAAATACAATATGTTTAGAAATTGATACATTATTTGATGAGGTTAAAAATCATAAAAATTGTCAAAATGCTATAATAAAGTTCACTTCACTTAAAGAAAAATGGTATAAATTAGGAAAAGTAATTGGTTCTGAAAATAAAAAATGCTTTGAAAAACTTAGAGAATCATCGAATCATTTTAATAAATCAAAAAATGATTTTTATAAAAATAAAAAAACAGAAAGCAAAAAGATAATACAGAAAAAATTAGACATCTGCCAACAAACACAAGTATTAAGTAAGAGTACAAATTGGAAAGAAAGTACGATAAAAATAATTAGACTACAAAAATCCTGGGAAGAAAGTGGTTTTAGTAATAGTGATAAAGCAAACAAAACTTGGAAAGAGTTTAAAAAACATTGTGATTATTTCTTTAAAGCTAAAAAGTTGTTTTATAAAAAAATTGAGCAAGATAAAGAAGGAAATTACAAGCAAAAATTAGAAATAGTAACTAACCTTCAAGATTTATTAAAAGTTAAAAATGATAAAGAAACTCTTAATAATATTGAAATTAAGTGGAGAAAAATTGGAGCAATAGCAAATGAAAAAAACTATATTAATAAGGATTTTAATATTATTATAAATAAACTCTTCAATAAATTAGAATTAGAGCCAAATGAACTAAAGATCATACAATATAAAAGGAAGGTTAATGATATTATTAAAAACCCAAAAGCTTTACAATTAGAAAAAGAAAAAATAAGAATAGAAATAGATGATAAAAAGAAAACTATTATGCAATATGAAAATAATAAATCATTTATAGTTATTACTAAAAAAGAAAACCCATTACTAAAACAAATTGAATTAAGTATTTATCAAATTGAAAAGGAAGTAGAATTACTTATTAATAATCTAAAAATTATTAATAGTATTTAGATTATGGATTTTCAATTAATCTCTGATTTTAAACCAACTGGAGATCAACCAAAAGCAATAGATAGTTTATATAAGGGTCTAGTTGATAATGAAAAATTTCAAACTTTACTAGGAGTTACTGGCTCAGGGAAAACCTTTACAATAGCAAATGTTATTAAAAAGATTAACAGACCAACTCTTGTACTTTGTCATAATAAAACTCTAGCTGCTCAACTATTTAGTGAGTTTAAGCAGTTTTTCCCTCAGAACCTTGTAGAATATTTTGTTTCATATTATGATTATTATCAACCCGAAGCATATATCCCAAGCTCAGGAACATATATTGAAAAGGATTTATCAATAAATGAGGAAATTGAAAAATATAGACTAAGTACTACATCAGCTTTACTTTCAGGAAGAAAAGATGTTATAGTGGTAGCTTCAGTTTCATGTATATATGGAATAGGTAATCCAGATGATTTTCATGAAGGAATTATTGAATTAGCAGTTGGAAGTACAATTAATAGAAATGAATTTCTTCTTCAATTAGTTCAAGCACTATACTCAAGAACAACTTCTGAATTTAAAAGAGGGAATTTTAGGGTCAATGGTGATACAGTTGATATATTTCCTGGCTATAATGATATTATATACAGAGTGCATTTTTTTGGTAATGAAATAGAAGAGATAGAAAGCTTAAATCATGAAAATGGTAATATTGTAGATAGTTTATCAGAAATAAGATTATTTCCAGCAAGTATATTTATTGCATCTAAAGAAAAAATTAATGAATCTATTGAAGAAATACAAGATGATTTAGTAAATCAAATTGAGTTTTTTAAAAATAATGAATTAAACCTTGAGGCTAAAAGAATTGAGGAAAGAACAAATTTTGATATTGAGATGATAAAGGAATTAGGATATTGTTCAGGAATTGAAAATTATTCAAGATATTTTGATAGAAGAAAAGAAGGTACAAGACCATTTTGTTTACTTGACTATTTCCCGGAAAAATTCTTAACAGTAATTGATGAAAGTCACGTAACACTTCCACAGGTAAGAGCAATGTTTGGAGGAGATAGATCCAGAAAAATTAATTTAGTGGAGTATGGATTCAGATTACCTGCAGCAATGGATAATCGACCTTTAAAGTTTGAAGAATTTGAAGCAATAAATTATCAAACAATTTATGTAAGTGCAACTCCAGCTGATTATGAATTAGAACAGTCAGAAGGAATCATTGTAGAACAAATAATAAGACCAACAGGATTATTAGAGCCAACTATACTAATTAGGCCAATAAAAAATCAAATTGATAATCTACTAGAAGAAATTAGAATTAGAATAATTAAAGATGAAAGAATACTTGTTACAACGCTAACAAAAAAGATGGCAGAAGAGTTTAGTAAATATTTAGGAAGATTTAATATTAACTGTAGCTATATCCATTCTGATGTAGACACTATAGAGAGAGTTCAAATACTACAAGCACTTAAATTAGGGGAAATAGATGTACTTATTGGTGTTAACCTATTGAGAGAGGGTCTGGATTTACCTCAAGTTAGCCTTGTAGCTATAATGGATGCGGATAAAGAAGGTTTTCTGAGATCTGAAAGAGCGCTAATTCAAACATCTGGAAGAGCAGCAAGAAATTTAAATGGTCTGGTAATAATGTATGCTGATAGAATAACAAAGTCAATGCAAAAGACCATTAATGCAACAAATAGAAAGAGATCAATACAAGAAGCTTATAATAAGAAGTTTAATATAACTCCAAAGCAAATTGTAAGTAAAAAAAATAATGCTTTAATGGAAGAATTAAATCCTCATAAAATTAAAAAAATTGAAGTTGTCTCAAATGAAATAATTCCAGATGATCTAAATGAAAAAGAAATTAAAGATCTAATTAAAAAGACTAAAAATCAGATAAATAAAATGGTGAAAAAATTAAACTTTATTGAAGCAACAAAGATGCGAGATAAATTATTTAAACTAGAGGCAAAAATGAAGTAAAAAAAAAGCAGTCTATAAAGACTGCTTTTTTACTTATTGATACAATGCTAATTAAGCGCCGACAATAGATTTGGCTACTGGTCCTTTTTCACCTTCAGCTGCTTCAAAAGTTACTGATGAACCCTCCTTAAGAGTTTTGTATCCATCAGATTGAATTTCTTGAAAATGTGCAAAGTAATCAGTTCCATCTGAACCTTCGATAAAACCATAACCTTTGCTAGAGTTAAACCATTTTACTGTTCCTTCCATAATTGTTTATTTAATTTAATTAATAATGCGTGGGAACAACCCCACAAAAACTTTGCAAATATAATTAAATTATTTAAATAAAGACTAAAAAGTGGATTTTGATGCTAATAAGGTATTCTTTAGTAGCATAGCGATGGTCATAGGTCCTACACCACCAGGGACAGGTGTTATATATCCGCACTTTTCTGAAACATCTTTGAAATTTACATCTCCTACTAACTTCCAACCTGATTTTGTAAAGTCAGATTTCACTCTAGTAATACCTACATCTATTATGCAAGCTCCAGGCTTAATCATATCTTTAGTAATAAAATTAGCTTTACCTAAAGCAACTATTAAAATATCAGCTGAAAGACAAATTTCTTTTAAGTTAGTAGTTCTACTATGAGCAAGAGTAACTGTAGCGTTACCTGGGTTGTTTTTTCTTGACATCAAAATACTCATTGGAGTTCCTACAATATTACTCCTTCCTAACACAACACAATGCTTGCCACTAGTATTGATATTATACCTAGAAAGAAGCTCTATAATACCTGCAGGAGTAGCTGAAACAAAAGTTGGTAAATTAAGAACCATATTCCCGATATTAAGTGGATGAAAGCCATCTACATCTTTATGAGGAAGAATTGATTTTGTAATTAGATCTTCATCAAAAGATTCAGGTAAAGGTAACTGGACAATTAATCCATCTATATTTTTGTTTATATTAATTTTATTAATCTCTTCTAAAAGTTGTTCTTGAGTGATATTATTATCTAATCTTATTAAAGTAGACTCAAAACCTACTTTTTCACAAGCTTTAACTTTTGCATTAACATAGGTTTGACTAGCACCGTTCTCTCCAACTAAAATTGCAGACAGATGAGGGCGCTTTCCATTATTGCTTATAATTTTTTTTACCTCAAGAGAGATTTCTTCTTTTATAAGAGCTGATATTTTTTTTCCATCTAATATTTTCATATTATAATTTTGGCATATTATTTCCCTGCATCATTTGCATCATTTTTGCCTTACCTCCTCCTTGCATCATCTTCATCATTTTACTCATTTGATTAAATTGTTTAATAAGCTGATTTATCTCTTGAACATTAGTTCCACTTCCCTGAGCAATTCTTTTTTTTCTACTTCCATTTAATAAAGTAGGATTACTTCTTTCTTCAGCAGTCATTGAATAAATTATTGATTCAATCCCTTTGAAAGAATCATTATCAATATCAGTATCTTTTATAGATTTACTAACTCCAGGAATCATAGAAGCTAAATCTTTAATATTTCCCATCTTTTTAATTTGTTGTATTTGACTTAAAAAGTCATCAAAACCAAATGTATTCTTAGCTATCTTTTTTTGAATCTTTCTGGCGTCTTCTTCATTAAATTGTTGTTGGGCTCTTTCTACTAAAGAAATTACATCACCCATTCCAAGAATTCTACTTGCCATTCTATCAGGATAAAAAACATCTAAGCCATCCATTTTTTCAGAAGTACCAATAAACTTAATGGGCTTATCAACGACTGATCTAATTGTAAGAGCAGCTCCGCCTCTGGTATCTCCATCTAGTTTAGTTAAAACAACTCCGCTATAATCTAACGTATCATTAAACGATTTTGCCGTATTTACTGCATCTTGCCCTGTCATTGAATCAACAACAAATAGAGTTTCATGTGGCTTAACTTGATCCTTAATAGTTCCAATTTCATTCATCATATGCTCATCAATCGCTAACCTACCCGCGGTATCAATGATAACAACATCTTTAGCATTTTTTCTGGCGTATGAAATGGAATTATTAGCAATATCAACCGGGTTTTTATTATCTATTTCTTTAAAAACATCAACCCCTACTTCTTCAGAAAGGACTGTAAGTTGATTAATTGCAGCTGGTCTGTAAACATCACATGCTACTAAAAGTGGTTTCTTATTATGCTTATTTTTAAGATGTAATGCTAACTTACCACAAAAAGTAGTTTTACCAGACCCTTGTAATCCAGCTACTAAAATAATAGTAGGCTTAGAAGTAAGATTCAGATCCGATTTCTCACTACCCATTAAAGTAGCAAGTTCATCCTTCATAATTTTAGTTAATAAATCTCCAGGTTTCAAAGAAGTAAGTACTTGTTGACCTAAAGCTTTAGTTTGAACATTGGAAGTAAACTCTTTAGCAGTTTTAAAATCAACATCAGCAGAAATTAGAGCTTTTCTAATTTCTTTCATTGTTTGAGCTACATTTATTTCAGAAATACTCCCCTGTCCCTTAAGTACCTTAAAAGCTTGATCTAATTTATTTGATAAATTTTCGAACATTGTTTAAAAAATTTAATTATTAAAAATTGAATTAACAAACTCTTTACTGTTAAATAGTTGTAAATCATTGATTCCTTCACCAACTCCTATGTAACGAACAGGTATATTAAATTGATCCGATATACCAATTACTACTCCTCCCTTAGCTGTTCCGTCAAGCTTAGTAAGAGCTAAAGAATTAACTTTAGTAGCTGCTGTAAACTGTTTTGCTTGTTCAATAGCATTTTGCCCTGTTGATGCATCTAAAACAAGCATAACATCATGAGGAGCATTTGGAATAATCTTATGCATAACATTTCTAATTTTAGTTAATTCATTCATTAAATTAATTTTATTATGCAACCTACCTGCTGTATCAATAATAACTACATCAGCCTTTTTAGCTTTTGCAGATTGTAAAGTATCAAATGCAACTGAAGCTGGATCAGACCCCATATCCTGCTTAACAATATCAACACCAACTCTTTCCGCCCAAATTGATATTTGATCAACTGCAGCAGCTCTAAATGTATCCGCTGCACCCAGGACAACTTTCAGACCAGCTAGCTTAAATTTATGAGCTAACTTCCCAATTGTAGTTGTTTTACCTACTCCGTTAACACCAACAACCATTATTACATAAGGATCATTAGTTTCTGGAACAATAAAGTCTTTACTATCCTCATTATTAAACAAATTAGATATTTCATCCTTTAAGATAGTATTTAAATCTTCTGCATTTATATAATTATCTTTTTTTACTCGGATTTCAAGATTATGAATAATCTTTAAAGTTGTTTCAACACCTATATCAGAAGTTATTAAAACCTCCTCAATATCGTCTAAATCATTTTCATCAATCTTAGATTTACCAATAACTTTTTTTGAAAGTTTCTCAAAAAAACTTTTCTTAGTTTTTGCTAAGCTTGATTCAAGTTGATGTTTATTATCCTCAACAGCCTTAACTGATTTATTTTCTCCAGTAAAAATATTTTTTAACTTATCAAATAATGCCATTTACTATAATATATTTAAAAAAAAAGCTTCTTTCAAAAATAGAAAGAAGCTGAATATTAAACTAAAAAATATTTAATTACTTTTTAGATAAAAATTCATTTACTTTTTCTTTTGGAACTATCTCCGATTTAAAAGAATATGAACCATTTGTATTTTTAACCATTTTTACTGCCTTCGTGAAAGCTTTAGCTCCTTTTTTTTGTAATGATGCTACTGTTTTTTTTGCCATTTCTTTTTATTTAATTTCTTTGTGTAAAGTCATTTTCTTTAGAATAGGATTAAACTTATTTAACTCTAGTCTATCTGGAGTATTCTTTTTATTTTTAGTTGAGATATAACGAGAAGTTCCAGGCTTACCGCTTGCCTTATGCTCTGTACACTCAAGAATAACCTGTATTCTATTTCCTTTTTTTGCCATTTTTTCAAAATTTATTGGACTGCAAATTTAATTAATTTTTACAAATGTAATACAAGAGTCATGTCTTTTTTATATTAATAAATAACAAGTCGTCTCTGATGACAAAATCTTTTTTATCAATACTACCTAATGATAACTCTTGCCAATCTGATGAGGGGAAGATTCTCTTTTCATTTATTCCAATATTAAAGATTAAAGGCATGTCAAAATCATTTATCGCATTCCATCTGTAAATCAAAGAATAACTTCTACCTTTTTTTTGAAATTTATATTCAAATTCAGGGATATCTTTATGAGATAAATATTGCTCAAAAATTTTACTTAGATCAAGATTAAAAAATCTATTAAAATAATTTATCACCTCTACACCATCTAAGGTACTATGTTTTTTTTGTATTGCTAATCCTTTAATTCCAGCAAACCACAAAGAATCGTTATTAATTACATTTCTAAGAGTATTAAGCATTAACGAACCTTTACTATACATATCACTACTTCCTTTACAATTAACATGGAAATCACAAATTACAGCTTTATCATTTATAACTCTATTTTTCTGATTATTTACATATTCTAACATTTTCTGATAACCATACATGCATTCTACATAAAGAACTTCTGAGTAAGTACAAAAACCTTCATGAACCCACATATCTGCAATATCATTGGAAGTAATACTATTCCCCCACCATTCATGTCCAGTTTCATGAACAATTATAAAATCAAAATCTAAATCAGCAGTATAGTTTGTATTGCCATTATATCCTGGTAGATAATTATTTCCATACGCAATAGCACTTTGATGCTCCATTCCTAAGTATGAAGATTCAATAAGAGCATAACCATCATTTAAAAAAGGATAAGGACCAAAATATTTTTCAAAACATTCAAGCATAGGCTTTACTTGTTTAAAATGATTTTGGGCTTTTTCCTTATTGTAAGAGAGCACATAATAATCTAAGCTCAACGTATCATTTTCTCTTAGCAAAACATCACTAAAATGAATATAATCTCCAATATAAAGAGTTACATTATATGAATTAATAGGATAAGAAACAAACCAAGAGGACTTCCTACTTAATACATTATCAATTGTAAATATAGAATCTGAAATTAAATTACCATTAGATATTATTGGCCATTTTAAATTTGAAGTAATGGTAATTCTCATACTATCAGGCTCATCAGACTGATGATCTTTACAAGGCCACCATGAACTTGCTCCTAAACCTTGACAAGAAACTCCAATTAAAGGGTTACTATTATCATCTATCTGCCAAGAAAAACCCCCATCCCAGGGAGGATTTTTAGCAACTTGAGGCTTTCCATAATAATTAAATTTTACAATAATTTTCTCTCCTTTAATTATTTCTCTAGATAAAGAAATAAAAACTGCATTAAATTCTCTGTAAAATTGTAGTTGCTCATCTTCAAATTCGATTGAAATAATTTGCAAACTACTTGATAAATCAATTTGTAAGGATTGAAAGTTTGTTTTTGCTAATAAATATATTTCATTTGAAGATTCATCCAAAATATTTTCCCGACAATCAACTACCACGTCTAAATCATAAAAAAATACGTCATAAGCAGACCTTAATGATGAAAGATTCCCTCTTAAACTATCTCCTCGAGAATAAGTCTGAGATAAAAGAATAGTACTCAAACTACATAAGAAAATGCAGCAGATTAATCTTTTCATTAATAGGAATTTTTTATTATCTAGAAAGATCTATTGAACAATTAATTGAGTCAAGAGTACCAGGAATTAATTCAAAAGAGAATATTACATCCATATTTCCAATTGAATCGCTCAAAAAACCATTACCCTGAATATCAACAGTAATGTCAAGAGGTAAATTATTTAAATTAATTTGAGCTTGAAAAGGCTGAGGTTCAATATTAAAAATACCAGCATTATTAATTGAAGCAACAATATTGTTTTCTCCTGCCTGTATATAAATATATGAAGAGGAATCAGCCATAACAGTAACTGAATCTGGCAATTCTTCATCTAAAGAAATAATCTCGTTACCAAATTGATAGTCTTCACACAATGGATTCATCACCCAAACCCCAAGAGAGTTATCTATATTAAAAAAATCAACCGGACCTAATTCATCACCACCGCTAGAAGATTCACAAGAGATTAAAAAAGAAAAAATTAAAAAAGTTTTTAAAAAGAAAGATAAATAAATTTTCATATCAATGTATTATTTAGTTAATATCATAGCACAATCGCTAGAGAAGTCAATAGAGGTAATTACTATATCAACAGAACCAGAAAAATTTAAGGCTAAAGTAGCCTCATTTGCTGATATTAGAAAACCAGTACCCGATACATCTACAGCTATATCTTGTCCTGTTGTTGGTTCGTTAAAAGTTATTACTGAAGGATTAACAGTCATGATTCCATCAGATGTGATTGATCCATTAATTTGAGTACCATTAAAGTCAATAAATAATGATGATTGTCCATTTGCTTGTATGTCAAGAGTAGATGGAAGCTGATCATTTAAAGAAATAGTAGTTAAACCCGCAATATCAATATCCTCACAGTTAGGCTCAAGATTCCAGATCCCTTGAGCTAAATCAATACTGTATTGACAGCTATTAGCATCCATAGAGTTTGCTTCAGGGTTAAAATTAAAAGCAGAAAAATCAGTACATCCTAAAATAGGAGCAATACACGAACCATCATCTGTGTTAGCAAGGTTATTATAATTTATAGAAATTGGGTCTGTACAGCCCAAAAGCTCCTTCTCACATGACGAAAATAGAATAGAAATCAGAGTAAGAAATATAAAAGGTATTAAGAGATTTTTCATAAAATATTTTTGTAAAAAAAAAGTTGCTATCAAATATAGCAACTTTTTTTATAAATTATAGTTTAAAAGTATTTAAACTAAAACATTTCCATTCTCAATTGCCTTTGATAACACTGAAGCAATTCCATTCTTATTTATTGTTCTAAGTGCATTTGTAGATACTTTTAATATTACCCATTCACCTGTTTCTGGAATAAAAAACTTTTTAGTTTGAAGATTAGGATAAAATTTTCTTTTTGTTCTTCTTTTTGAGTGAGAAACATTATTACCTACCATTACCTTCTTTCCTGTTATTTGACAAACTTTTGACATGTTTTCTTAAATTTTTGGTTCGCAAATATACAATCTAAAGTAAATTAAAAGAAATTTATTTATGTTTTTTTATTTCTTCGTATAACATCTCGAAAGCTTTATTTCTAACTTGAGTTATAATTAGCTCTCTATCCCCACTAAATAAATATTTACTTACTATATTATTTTCAGCAGTATTAATAGAAATAAATACTGTTCCTAGAGGGTTTTTTACATCACCTCCTGAGGGCCCAGCGTAACCAGTGGTAGAAATTGAAAAATCAGAATTAAATTTTTGTGCTATATTTTTTGACATTTTTTGTGCAACTTCCTTGCTAACTGATGTTAATTCTTCTATTAATTTATGATTAATATCTAAGAAACTCTCTTTAATTTCGTTATTGTATGCAATAATTGCTCCTTTAAAATATGATGAACTGCCTGCAAAAGATGTAATCTTAGATGAAATAGCACCACCGGAACAGCTTTCAGCTACGGAAAGAGAATAATTATTATTATTAAAAAAATCATGGATTTTCTTAAACAAATCCACTTCTTCATTTTCAAAAACCACTAACTCTTTTAATTTAATTAATTCTTTACTAACTAAGTAATTTAACTCATCCTTGTCATGTCCTGAGCAGCTTAACCTTAGCCTAACTAAACCTGGCTTAGGAAGATAGGCCAATTTTAACTTTGCATCAAGATTTTTTTCCCAGTCAAATAGCATATTAGCTAATTGAGATTCAGGAATATTCCTAACAAAAACTGTTTTATGTAAAATATAGGGCAATTTAAACTCTTGTTTAAAAGATAGAAGAAAATTATTTAATAAATATTTCATTTCATAAGGAACTCCAGGAAGAGCTATAAGATGATTATGATTATTGAAATATAATCCAGGAGCCGTTCCAATACTATTTCTAAAAATCTTTGCCTTAGAAGGAACTAAAGCTTGTTCTTTATTTAATTGAGAGATCTCTCCCCTACCCTTACTTTTAAAAAAAGAAACTATATCAAATAAAACCTCTTTATTTTCAATTAAAGAATCATTGAAATAATCACATAATGCCAATTTAGTTAAATCATCATTAGTTGGTCCTAGACCTCCTGTAACAATAACTAAATCAGATCTATTAAGTGCAAGGGATATTGTACAAACTATATCAGATCTTGCATCTTTTATTGTATGGATATATTCACAACTGATACCAAAATCATTCAATAACTTTGAAATAAAGGTTGCATTAGTATTAACTATTTGACCAATTAAAATTTCATCAGCAATTGAAATAATTTCAGCTTTCATCTAAACTAATTAAAAAGCTGTTGTAGGTCCTGTTAAGTGTTTTCTTGGCTTTGGTCTAATACACATTACTGGAATCGGTGAGTTATTAATAATATATCTTGCAGTTACACTAATGTTATTAGAAAGCGACAACTCTTCTTTTTTTGTCATTATCATGATAATATCATTATCATATTTTTTTTCATAATTAAAAATAAAATCTCCAAGATTTTGTTTATTGTCCCCATCAATTATTTCTGCTGAGCAACTTACGCCTGCATTAATAATAAATTTTTCAACTTGATTAAGATTCTTCAATAGTTTTTCTCTTATCAAATTATTATCTTTAATAACAATTGAGACTAGTCTAATTGTAGCCTTCCATGATCTAGCATATTCAAGAGCATGAGTTACTTTCTCTTTTGTTTCTTTATCAAGATCAAGAGGTAAAATTATATTATTACATTCTTGGATATTATGATCTCCTTTAATAGTAATTACAGGACAATGAGCTAGCCTTACCACTCTTTCCGCATTAGAACCGATTACTTTTCTTACTATTGCCGTTGGAGCACCATTTGTTCCCATAATAATTAGATCACATGAAATCATTTCAGCAACATCATTAATCTGATCATATATTTTACCCTGGGATACAATAGGTTCAATTTCAACATTATACTGACTTTTAAAGCTATCAATAATATTGGATAACTTAGTATGAATTTTCTTTTTCAGCTCTGAGGATTTATCATCAAGAAATAAGTTATTGATTATACTTCTTTCTTCAATAACAGTTAATAAGAAAACTTTTGAATTATTAATTTCAGCAAATTTCAAAGCTTGCTTTAATGCTAAAATTGATTGTTCAGAAAATCCTATCGGAACTAATATTTTACTTGGCTTTAATGACATATAATTATTATTTTTACTTAAGCAAAAATACATATTAAATGAATAACTTTAAGGACAGTGAATTAATTATTACCCCTGATGGAAGAATCTATCATCTTAATCTAAAAGAAGAAGAAATTTCTGACAACATTATTTTAGTTGGTGACCCAGAAAGAGTAAGTAAGATATCAAAGAAGTTCGATTCTATATCTTATAAAATTCAACACAGAGAATTCATAACACATACTGGCTTTTATAAAAATAAGGCCGTAACTGTCATTTCAACAGGAATAGGAACAGACAATATTGATATAGTAATAAATGAATTAGATGCCCTCGTAAATATTGATTTTACTTCAAGAACAGAAAGAGCACATAAAAAGAAATTGAATATAATCCGTCTAGGAACTTCAGGCTCATTAAATAAAGAAATTAAAGTAGATAGCTATATTGTATCAGATTATGCTCTGGGTTTTGATGGCCTACCCTATTTTTATAAAAACAATAAAATTCTTATTAAAGAGGCATCAAAAGAATTTATCAAACATTCTGGCTGGAGTTCAAAACATGCAGAACCCTATATAATTGCAGTTTCTAAATGTCTTAAAGAGAAATTTAGTGATATTGATAGTGGAATAACAGCAACAGCTATAGGCTTCTATGGACCACAGTCTAGAGAATTAAGACTAGAATCTTCAATTCAAAAATTTCAGGAATCTATTCAGCAATTTAAATTTAAAAATAAACCAATTACAAACTTTGAGATGGAAACATCTGCTTTATATTTTTTAGGACAAAGTCTTGGGCATAACACATTAACAATATGTGCTATTATTGGAGATCGTGTAAATCAAAAGTATAGTAAAAAGCCTTTTGAAACAATAGATGGTTTAATAGATATCGTTCTCGAAAAAATTTAATTCTGAGAATTTAACTTTTCTAACAAAGCTTTTGGTGGAGAACAAGGTTTCTTAGTTTTAGAATTGACAAAAACTAAAATAACTGATCCTGTATTTAAAAGGACACCAATTGAATTAAAACATTCATAATAAAAAGTAATTTTTGTAGAAGGAAGTTCCAGTATAGTTGTTTTAATAGTAAGTTCATCATCATAAAAAGCAGGTTTTTTATATCTAATATGAAAATCTACAACAGGTAACTCAAAGCCATTTTCTTCTAAACTTTTATAACTTATCCCTAAAGACCTTAGCAACTCTACTCTACCAACTTCATAATACTGTGCGTAGACACCATAATAAACAAAACTCATCTTATCTGTCTCTGCGTATCTTACCCTTATCTTTGTTTCATTTGTATACATTTCACAATTTTATTAAAATTAAGAGATAAAAACAAATTCGAGAAATTTATTTTATTAACATTGTAAACATAATGAGATGCAATATTAATATCATGATAGTGTGCTTGATTTTTTTTAGTAGCTGTACTAAATTAATATCTATACAATCATTTGAGTCAGAATCTATTGAAGTTAAAAATGATATTGACAGTTTAATATATAAAATGATAATTCCATATCAGACAGAAATTGACAAACAAATGGACCAAAATTTATGTTATACAAAAAATGATTTATTAAAAGGAAAGCCCGAAAGCACATTAGGGAACTTTATTTGTGATTTATCATTAGAAACATCAAATAAACAAGCAGATGTATGTGTAATGAACTATGGGGGCTTGAGAAGTACTATTTCTGCTGGAAATATTACAAAAAGAGATATATTTAAAGTCATGCCTTTTGAGAATGAACTTGTCATTCTTGAACTTAATAAATTAGAGTTTTATCAAATGTTAGAATACTTAACAAAAAGAGGAGGAGAGCCGTTTTCAGGAATGGAAATTAATCAAAAGAATGATACAATTTTATATTCTATTAATAATAAAGATTTATTAAAAGAAAAATATATACGAGTTTTAACAACAGATTATCTAGCTAATGGAGGTGATAAAATGAGTTTTTTTAAAAATAAAAAGCAAAATCAACTTGGAATTAAATTAAGAGATGCAATTATTACTTATTGTGCATCAAAAGATACAATTAATATCAATTTAGATAAAAGAATATCACTTAATGAGTAGTAGAAGAGAATTTATAAAAAAAACTGGGCTTAGCACTTTAGGAATAAGCTTATTAGGAAACTCTTTACTAGCTGATAATAGATTACAAAGACTAACTATTTTACATACTAATGATATGCATAGTCATATACATCCTTTTCAAAGTGGAAGAAATAAAGGTTTAGGAGGCATGGCTCAAAGATCAGCTTTAATTAAAAACATTAGAGAAGAAAATAAAAATGTTTTATTATTAGATGCTGGAGATATTTTTCAAGGCACACCTTACTTTAATATGTATAAAGGAGAACTTGAAATAAAATTGATGAGTCAAATGAATTATGATGCAGCTACAATTGGAAATCATGATTTAGATAATGGATTAGTTGGTTTAAAGAAACAACTAAAACATGCTAATTTCCCTTTTTTAATTGCAAATTATAATTTTAAAAATACAATACTAGAAAACACATTCTCACCATATAAAATTTTTGATAAAAATGGAATTAAAGTAGGTGTATTTGGAATAGGAATAGAATTAGATGGATTAGTACCAAAAAAATTATTTGGTAATACAAAATATTTAGATCCAATTAAAATAAGCAATAAATACGCAAAACTTTTAAAAGATAAACATAAGTGTGATTTAGTAATATGTCTTTCTCATTTAGGTTTTAAATATAAAAGTCAGAAAATATCAGATTTAAGATTAGCAAAGGAAACAAAAAACATCGACCTTATAATTGGAGGACATACGCATACTTTTTTAAAAAAGCCTGTGATTAGTAAAAATCTTGACGATAAAAATGTCATAATAAATCAAGTTGGATGGGGAGGTATAAATATTGGCAAGATTGATTTTGTTTTTCAACAAAATAATTACAAAATAAACTTGAAAAAAAGTTCGATTTTTGTGAAAAACAAATAAAAATTGTTTTTTTCATGGATATTTATAAGCAAAACTGTCAGGCTCTATATCAGGCAGAAACACACTGTAAAAAATAATACAAAGTCAAGTCCTATTTTTCTTTTTTATTAACTAATAGTTCTTCATATTTGTGTTTATTAAATTTAAGGTCTACATTAAAGTAACTGCAATTAACATGCACCTTTTTTAAAAAAGATGATAAGTTTAAACAAAGTATATTTTTTATAAATCCAGAAAGTTCAGAAGCAACCATGACACAAAAAAGTTATCAAGAAATTTGGGAAAGCTGTCTTACAATTATTAAAGACAACGTAACGCACCAGAACTTTAAAACATGGTTTAAGCCAATAAAACCTATAAGTCTTGTCACTAACATTCTTACTATTCAAGTTCCTAGTCAGTTTTTTTATGAGTGGCTTGAAAACAATTACATCACTCTACTAAAGAAAACAATTAAAAGAGAACTTGGAAAAGAAGCTAAATTAGAATACCATATAGTTCTAGAAAACTCTTCAGGCTCAAAACCATATGTTTCTAAAATACCGAGTAATGATCAAAAGACAGTAAGTAACTCCCCTGTTAATATGCCAATTAATATTAACAAAACATCAATTAGAAATCCATTTATAATTCCTGGTTTACAAAAAATAAACATTAATCCACAACTTAATCAATCATATACATTTGACTCCTTTATTGAAGGAGAGTGCAACAGATTAGCTAGGTCTGCAGGATTTGCTGTTTCTCAAAATCCAGGAGGCACGTCCTTCAATCCATTATATATTTATGGTAGTGGTGGTTTAGGAAAAACACATCTTGCCAATGCTATTGGAATTGAAGTTAAAAATTTACATCCAGAAAAGACAGTTCTATATGTATCGGCAGATAAATTTCAAACACAATTTGTCGATTCTATAATGGATAATAAGAAAAATGACTTTGTTCACTTCTATCAATCCATTGATGTGCTAATAATTGATGATGTTCAGTTTTTATCAGGAAAAGAAAAGACTCAAGATGTGTTCTTTCATATTTTCAATCATCTTCATCAAAATAAAAAACAAGTTATACTTACATCTGACAAAGCGCCTGTAGATATTATTGGAATGGAACAAAGATTACTTTCTAGATTTAAGTGGGGACTTTCTGCCGACCTACAATCTCCAGAACTTGAAACAAGACTAGCCATTCTTAAGAAGAAAATAAAAAATGATGGTATTGAAATACCATATTCTGTTGTTGAGTATATTGCATACTCCATCACAACAAATGTTAGAGAACTTGAAGGAGCTTTAATCTCATTATTAGCTCAATCTTCTTTAAATAGAAAAGAAATAACAATAGAACTTGCAAAAAGCATGCTTGACAAATTTGTTAAGAATACAGTTCGTGAAGTTTCTATTGATTATATCCAAAAAGTAGTATGTGATTATTTTGATATCCCTATTGAAGTAATGAAATCAAAAACAAGAAAAAGGGAAATTGTTCAATGTAGACAACTTGCAATGTTCTTCTCAAAGCAAATGACAAAAAACTCTCTTGCAATGATTGGTAAACATTGTGGAAACAAAGATCATGCAACAGTTCTTCATGCCTGTAAGACAGTAAATAATCTAGCTGACACGGATAAAAGATTCAAAGGATATATTTCTGACATTGAAAAAAGATTGACTATCTCTTAAATGAAAATCTTAATGGTTTGTCTTGGTAATATATGTCGATCTCCGCTGGCACATGGATTACTTCACTTTAAATCTAAAAAAATAACAGTAGATTCAGCAGGTACTGCAAATTACCATATAGGGAAATCTCCAGATCAAAGATCAATCGATATTGCAAAAAAGTATAATTTTGATATCAGCAAACAAGTAGCTCGACAGTTTACCTCAAAAGACTTTACTTTATTTGACAAAATATATGCTATGGATACAGATAATTATTCTAAAATCATTTCTCTTGCAAAAAATCAGAACGAGATAGATAAAGTCGATTTAATATTAAATGAAATAAGTCCAGGAAAATATCAATCTATTCCTGATCCATATTATGGTGGCAAAAAAGGATTTGAAGATATCTTTGATTTACTAGAAAAATCATGCAATCAAATTATTAAAAAATATGAAAATAGGTAAGCTATACTTAATCCCAACAACAATTAGCGACAACACAAAAGAAGAAACACTTCCTTCAAGCGTAAAAAAACATTTAGAAGAAATAAATTTCTTTATTGCTGAGAATATTAGGACATCAAGGAGATTCATTAAGAAAGTAATTCCAACAAAAAATATAGATAATATAATATTTCATTCCTACGGAAAAAATGACCATATTGATCTAGATAATGAACTATTACCATATTTACTAAAAGGTCTAGATGCTGGTATTATTTCTGAAGCAGGACTTCCTGCAATTGCAGATCCGGGATCAGATATTGTGGAATTTGCTCATAAATTTAACATTAAGGTAGTTCCACTCTCAGGCCCATCATCAATAATACTAGCGCTAGTAGCGTCAGGGCTTAACGGACAAAATTTTGCATTTAATGGCTATCTTCCTATAAACTCTAAAGAAAGAAACCATAAAATCAAACAACTTGAAAAATTAGCTTTAAACAGTAGACAAACTCAAATATTTATGGAGACCCCTTATAGAAATAATAAATTAATAGAAGCAATCCTAAAAACCTGCAACTCTAAAACTAAGCTTTGCATAGCAGCAAACATTACAGCACAAAATGAAAACATCATCACAAAATCTATTGAAGAATGGAAAAGCTTAAGAATAAACTACGACAAACAACCAACAATTTTCCTTTTAGGATAAATATAACATTCTAACTAATTATTATATTTGTTAATATGATTGAAAATTTAAAAAATAAGATTCCAAAATTTTTACAAAACAAATATTTAATTATAATAATTCTGTTCTTAATATGGATTGCTTTTATTGATAACAACAATCTAATTAAACAATATAAATTTAAGCAGAATATAAAATCTTTAGAAGAAAAAAAGCAGTTTTATATAAATGAAATATATAATGACAGTATAGAATTAAGTGATATTATAAATGACAGTAATAAAAGAGAAAAGTTTGCAAGGGAAAAGTTTTTAATGAAAAAAGAGAATGAGGATATTTATATATTAAGAAAAAAAGAAAATGAATAATCTTTTTAAAGATTTTAATAAATCTAAATCATCAGATTGGATAAATAATATTGAAAAAGAGCTAAAGGACAAATCTTTTAATTCGCTTTCTAAGGAGATTGAGGGTATTAAAATAAAACCTTTCTACCATTTAAATGAGCAAAAAAATTCAATTAAATTCCCTGATTACTGTGAAAACTTTCAGTTTATTAATGCTAAAAAAACTTCTGAAGCAAATACAAAAGCACTAGAAGCTCTTCATAATGGAATAACAGGTTTATGTTTTTCCAACCCCTCTAATTTAGAGGACCTGCTTAAAGGGATCTTAACTGAGCATATAAAAATTAATTTTATTAATTATGATAATGATTTCCTTAAAGAGTTAGCTGAATTTTCAATAAAAAATAAAATCTACGGCGCTATTCATGGAATTGAAAAAATTAATATTAATGGAATTAAAAACACCATTGTAGTTCCTGAATTAAGCTTAAGAAAACAAATAGATTTTGCAGTAAATAATGGAATAAAAATTAAAGAAGATATTCAATTTAGTTTCCCAACCTCAAGCAACTTTTTCTTTGAAATAGCTAAATTACGCGCCTTCAGAATAATATGGAAAGAAAAAACAGGAAAAAATCCATATATATACTCATCAACATCTTTAAAAAATAAATTAAAAAAAGAACATTATAATAATATCTCTAAATCAACTACTGAATATATTTCTGCTTTATTTGGAGGCTCAGATGCTATCTTAATTTATCCTCATAATATTCAATACAATAAAACTGATAATTTCTCGGAGAGAATTGCAAGAAATCAGTTTGAAATATTAAAAAAAGAAAGCTATCTAGATAAAGTCATTGATCCAGCAAAAGGATCGTATTATGTAGAGTATTTAACTAACGAGTTTGTGAAAGATTATCTAAATGATAATAATAAAATATTTAAAAATAAAGAGAACATTAGATTTTGGCTATCAGCAGAAGAAATAAACATAAAATCTGAATATCAAAAAGATGATGTTAATAAAGTTAATCATATAGGCTTTATTGCTGGTAAACCACCATTTTTAAGAGGCCCTTATAGTACAATGTATGTTAACAAACCTTGGACAATCAGACAATACGCAGGTTTTTCTACTGCAGAAGATTCCAATAATTTTTACAAAAAAAATCTCGCTTCAGGTCAAAAAGGACTTTCAGTTGCGTTTGATTTAGCGACACATAGAGGCTATGATTCTGACCATGCAAGAGTTGAAGGTGATGTTGGAATGGCTGGTGTAGCGATTGATACTGTTGAAGATATGAAAATATTATTTAATGAAATTCCATTAGATAAAATCTCTGTTTCCATGACTATGAATGGGGCAGTACTACCGATACTTGCATTTTATATTGTTGCTGCTAAAGAACAAATGGTAGATTTAAAAGACCTTAAAGGAACTATACAAAATGACATTCTTAAGGAATTTATGGTAAGAAACACCTATATATATCCTCCAAAAGAATCAATTAAAATTATTGGTGATATTTTCAAATACACTTCAAAAAGCATGCCAAAATTTAATAGTATTTCAATTTCAGGATATCATATGCAAGAAGCTGGTGCTACTGCAGATATAGAACTTGCATATACACTTGCTAATGGCTTAGAATATGTAAGAACAGGTATTAATGCAGGCATGAAAATTGATGATTTTGCACCTAGATTATCATTTTTCTGGGGTATAGGCATGAATCACTTTATGGAAATTGCAAAAATGAGAGCAGCGCGAATATTATGGGCAAAAATTATTAAAAAATTTAATCCACAAAACCCTAAATCAATGGCTCTAAGAACTCATTGCCAAACAAGTGGATGGAGTCTAACCGAACAAGATCCTTTTAATAACATCACAAGAACTTGCGTTGAAGCAATGTCTGCAATCATGGGAGGAACACAAAGTCTTCATACAAATGCTCTAGACGAAGCAATAGCACTACCAACTGATTTCTCTGCCAAAATAGCTAGAGATACTCAGATATATCTACAAAATGATATAGGGATATGTGATACCGTTGACCCTTGGGGAGGATCATACTATGTAGAAAAACTAACAGAAGAAATAGCAGAGAAAGCATGGATGTTAATTGAAGAAATTGAGGCAATTGGAGGTATGTCTAAAGCAATTGAGACTGGATTACCTAAGATGAAAATTGAGCAGGCAGCAGCAAAAAAACAAGCAAGAATAGATAGCAAACAAGATAAGATTATTGGAGTTAATCTTAATAAATTAGAAAAAGAAGATCAAGAAATTGAAATACTAGAAGTTGATAATTCAAAAGTAAGAGAATCACAGATAAGAAGGCTTAATGATATAAAAAAAACCAGAAATAATAAAAATGTTAATTTAGCATTAGAAGAAATAACAAAATGCTGTAAGAACAATAAAGGAAACTTATTAGAACTTGCAATTATAGCAGCGCAAGAAAGAGCATCATTAGGAGAAATTTCTCAAGCTTGCGAAAAAGTTTTTGGAAGATACAAAGCAAAAAACCAAGTTATATCTGGAGTTTATAAAATGGAAATTAATAATAATAAAGTGTTTACTCAAGCTCTAGAAAAATCTAATAAATTTGCGGATATTTTTGGAAGAAGACCAAGGATAATGATTGCTAAAATGGGTCAGGATGGCCATGATAGAGGTGCTAAAGTTATTGCAACATCATTTGCTGATTTAGGTTTTGATGTTGACATAGGCCCTTTATTTCAGACTCCCGAAGAAGTTGCCAAGCAAGCAATTGAAAATGATGTACATATATTAGGGATTTCTTCATTAGCTGGAGGGCATAAAACATTAATACCTCAAGTTATCAAAGAAATAGCAAAATATAAAGATTCTAATATATTAATTATTGCAGGGGGAGTAATACCTCAAAGAGACTACAAATATCTTTATAGTAAAGGAGTACATGATGTGTTTGGCCCAGGAACGATTATATCTGAGTCAGCAATATCTATTTTAAACTCTTTACTAAAGAAGTAATTTATTTAATTCTATATCTTAATCCTAAATAAAGGACTCTACCCATTACAGGAGCCCAAATTAAAGAGGCATCAAAATTTTCACTTGAAGGATCATAATTATATATAATAGGATTTTCTTGAACTGTTGAGAATAAGTTTTCTGCCCCTGTGTAAACCTCAAATTCTTTCCATTTTCTTGTTATTTGTGTGTTAAATAAATTAAATGGGTTGGAAAACTCTTTATTAATCATGCTGTGATTAGGTATTCTACTTTTACCAATATAATTACATGTAAAATCAAAGATCCAATTTTCATCAAAATCAGAATAAGAAAAATTAAGCAGAGCTCTTTCTCTAGGAAGTAGAGGGACTTGCATTAAAACATCAGAATATGTTGATTTAACATCATTAATTTTATAAGCAAGCTTAAGATCAAATCTATCAATTAACTCATAACTAAAATCAATCTGAAGAGAATTAGCAAAAGATAAATCCTGATTTAAGTTACTAAAAGAAAGTATATTTTGATCCTCAATATTAACAACTACTTGATTTTCAAAATCTGTTCTATAAAAATCAAAATTAAAGCCAGCCTCTCTTTCCAAAATCTTAAAATTAGTTGTGATATTAAATCCATAATTCCACGCTATTTCAGGACATAAAGCATCCTCAAAAATAATATCTCTATTTGATGCTAATAATGAGATATTGTCAGTGATTGGGTTAGCAATTCTTAATGATCTTCCTGCACTAAGTCTTAAGGCAGTATTTTCTGATGGATTATATTTTAAATTAATTCTAGGAAGAATATATACTTTTTCAGTTTTATTATAATAATCACTTCTGATTCCTGCAGTTAAGCTAAGAGATTCTCCCCAAAGATAATTATACTCAGAAAATAGTCCTGTCATAAGATCAACACGACTTTGCATGAGCGAACTATAAAGACTTAAATTTTGACTAGAGTTTAAATTATCACTCATTCTATCAGCATAATAGCTAATACCATATTTTAATTTATGCTTGCAATCTAAAATAAAAGTCTGTCTAATTAAATTTAAAAATACACTCTCCTGTAAACCTTTGAAATCTTTAGATCCAAATTTTGCATCTTGACTATGTGTTCTAAAAGAAGTTTGAAGCCCTAGACTTTTACCAATTTGCTCAGGCATAATAAATCCTGTTTTTGAAGAAATTTCAATAAGTTTATTTTCTATATCAACAAGAAATGGATTATTGATCTCAGATATTGTACCTCCAACTCTGTCTTCTACAAAACCTCTTATAAAAAACTGCATACCAAGTTTTGAATTACCAACATATTTCCATCTATTCAGAAAGTTAAAATGAGAAGTTTTTGGCATATCTAAAAAATTATCATTATTCCTATCGTGGTCAATACCATGGTAAGATACATGAGTAAATAAGTTACTTTGCCAATCTCCATTTCTCTTAGAAAGAATAAGGTTATTTTCTATCTTTCCTTCACCGTTTACATAAAAATTTAAGAATAATTTATCTGCATTTTCAGGATTAAAATATTGAAGATTAATTTGTCCGGTAAATGATTCAAAACCATTAACTACTGACCCACTTCCTTTAATAATTTGAATACTTTCTATCCAAGACCCCGGAACATGACTAAGACCATATGAATTAGAGAGACCTCTAATTAATGGCATGTTTTCATGAGTTACCTGAGTATAAATACCATCTAAACCTAACATTTTAATCTTTTTCGCACCGGAAACACCGTCATTAAATGCAACATCAACACTTGCATTAGTTTCAAAACTTTCAGACAAATTACAACAAGCAGCTTTTTCTAATTCTTTGGTTGATAGTGTTTGAATATTGAGAGAATTAATTGTTGAATAACGTGATGCAGTCTGTTTACCTTTTATATTAACCTCTCCTAACTCTAATGAAGAAGATAAATAAAATATAAAAAGATCATCTACAAATTCCTGGCTAATTAATTCATAGCCAACATAACTTACTTTTAGAGTAGCTGGAAATGATATTGCCTCTGGAAGCTGATAATTTCCAAAATCATCAGTTACAGTACCAACTTGTGTATCTTGCCAATAAACATTAGCTCCAAATACTGGTTCATAAGAACCATCTTTTAATAATTCAAATACTTTACCATTAACATTTTGAGAAAATGCATTAGCAATAGAACATACACAAAGGATTATTATAAATAAATTTTTCATTTAATTTTAGTTTTTTTTAATTTAACAAATACTTAATTACTTACGGAGTTAAACTAAAATTACTAGATAATAAATGATTGGATTTTAGATAGAGTAGGTTTATAAATAAGACTAATAGGAATATCATATACTAGTCTAAAAGATGATAAGATTATTTCTTTTTTGGGAAGAAAAGAAAAGAAAT
>ENA-OSJC01000294-OSJC01000294.1-marine-metagenome-genome-assembly--contig:-NODE-294-length-51114-cov-13.268060_pt1 | contig 51114 bp, 54 predicted proteins | sample MGYA00237885_ERZ534234 | MGnify/ENA primary metagenome ERZ534234 (study PRJEB26413, sample SAMN06343907) | marine metagenome | isolation source: coastal waters | place: Atlantic Ocean: West Antarctic... | reverse complement strand
GCACCTTTTTTAAAACTTGAAAACCAATTTCTTAATTTAATTGTATTGTTAAATTCACAGAATAATTTTTTTTCAGTGATTGTTTTAACAATCGTATTATGATTATTTCTACAAACAGTATGTTTAGCACTACTTGTATACCCTGTATAAGCAACCGTCCCTACTGCAGCGAGGATACCAATGATAGCTACAACGACTAGTAGTTCTATTAGGGTGAAAGCATTTTGATTGGTATATTGGATTTTACTTTTTACTAACATCCACTTACACGACCAACAAAACTAATATCTTGTTGCAAAGTTTGAAGTTGATTTGTGCTTGGAACGGTTACAACTGAACTAACTTTGACTACGCAATTTGATGTTGGATTGCCATCTATAAGTATGTATCCCTCTGCAGCAGCTCCAGTTTTTGCACCCCAATACCAAGTTGCACTATCTTGGTTTAAAGGATTTATAAATCCTGAAAAATGATAATGGTCCATAAATAGATGACCCATAGAATTAGTATTTTGGTTTTTACAAGTATATTCTTTGTATGATCCGCGAGGATTTCCACCGTTATGCCTAACATTAACTTTACCTAATAAATTACAATCCATAGCTAGAAGCTCTATATTACTAGCAACAGTCTTAAAATTATCTTGCATAACTGTGAACTTTGCATTTTTTATAACCCGTATAAGCAACTGTTCCTACTGCAGCAAGGATTCCTATGATTGCCACAAAGACTAAAAGTTCTACTAAGGTGAAACCATTTTTCTTCATAAGTTATTTACATAGATTAAAAATTTTGAAGTAATAACTACAAATAGGTAAATAAGAATAATTGAGCCCATTATAGATAACCACATATTAATTTTATAAAGAAGTAAAATGAGCCACATTACTAAACCTAAAGAAATATTGTAATAGCCAAACTTTAGTAGCTTATTCATAAATAAATTTTATCCTAATTTTCTGGAAATCCATAGCATAAAACTATTACGAAACTAACTTTGTAGAGATATTATAATCTTATCATTCTTTCATAATAAAGTTAATAGATAGTGGTTGTAGTTAAGAGACAATCATACGGGATTGGCGTTCATTCTTTTTTATTCTTTCAAAAGTTTTCTCTATTATCTTCGCTTTTGGTCTTAATTTTTCTATTCCTTTTCTATCTTTTCCTAAAAGGTTTACACCAGCTATTTTATCAAAACCCAATCTAAGTTTTATAAATCCATCTATTCTCTTGAAATATTCTTTGTTTTTAGATTGTGATTTACTATACCAAAGGTCCTTTAATTGTTTTGTGTAATCTTCAAGTTTACTTTTATCCCAAATAATATTTTCTTGTTCTTTCATAAGATTATAAAATTGTATGAAGTCTTTTGATTTAACCCATTGTCTAATTATATGAGTAAGTGACTTGTCTTTATTTTCTGGATCAAGTTGCTTTTGTGTAACTATCGCAATAATATTCAATGAATAAGATGCTCTATTAATATCATAATTAGATTCTTTACCTTGGTCACAACCTTTTAATAAGTTTAATACTTTCTGAGGATCACGCTCTGAGTGTGTTAAGTATTCGATTACCTTATCCCACTTGTCTTTTGCTACTTTACCCATTCATACTTAATACACGGATCAAGAAATTTACTCAATTACTTTAGTAATTTTAACCTTTTAAAACTAGAACAATATAGCTGCATAAGAAAAAAGCTGACAAACCTGCGAGATAAATTGTTTCCCTAGTTTTTCCAAATTTCTTATATTGAATTACGCTTAATAATATAAATGATATCGAGGTAATCAAAAAATATATTGGTTCAATAATTCCATCTAATGTAGCCATAATCAAACTTTACCAAATCTTAAATTGAGTATCTAGATGCAGGATCGTCGCTAGTTATTTTTATAAAATGTTTTTTCAGTCATAAATATCCTTGACATAAATATTGAGATTTTATTCTGGCATAGGCCCTACTGCAGTAATACCGTGCTCCAATAAAGTTTTGAGAATTTTATCTATTTCAATTAAAGACTGATAATTGTTTTATACGTAAACTAGGTAATGTGTCAGGCTCATAACCTGAAGGTCGGCGGTTCAAATCCGTCCCCCGCAATCAATCCCAGCAACACTTTTTTGATTTAGATTATGTTCAGAAAATAATCTTACCGCACCATTGACGCACTTGGAGTTAAAAATTAACCACAAACCTCTCTGAACTATAATGAAGATTGCTCTAATTAAAAAATACATTATTATATAAATAATTAAAAAATTATGCCTTCTTTTGATGTAGTGAGTAAAATTAATTATCAAGAACTTGATAATGCTCTTGCTAATTGCTTAAGAGAAATTAGTAACCGATATGATTTCAAAGGACTCAATATTTCAATTGAAAGAAAAGATAAAATAATCACTACACTAGCACCAGATGAATTAAAATTAAAACAAGTAAATGAATTATTACAAATTCATCTTATAAGAAGAAAAGTAGATCCGAGAGTAATCGTTATTAAAAATTCAGAAAGTGCTGCAGGTACAAGTGTCAGGCAAGTCAGTGAATTAGAAGAAGGTATTAGCCAAGAAAATGCTAAAAAAATTATTGCAGATATAAAAAAACTAAAACTTAAAATTCAAATTAAAATTCAAGGAGAAGAATTAAGAGCTGAAGGAAAAAAAAGAGATGACCTGCAAGAAGCAATGTCTGCAATAGAAGCCATTGATATTGATCTCCCAATTGAATTTGTAAACTTTAGAGATTAATTTCATTAGTTTATTAATGACTCAATTATTTTCCCATCACAAAGTGTTCTAATTCTAAAAATATTACGAACAGGATCATAACCTGAGGGCTGGTAATTCAAATCTGTCTCCCCCACAATCAAAATTAACTAAATTTTAAACCTAGATTTTTTACTATCAACTAAAAAAGCTTCAACTGTCTCTCTTGTAAGTTGATCAAATGTCTTTCCAAAATTTTCTATTTTTTCAATAGTTGCTGGTGGTATAGTAATAATATGACAGCCCAATTGTTTTGCTTGTAAATAATTATAGGGCTCTCTGACACTAGCCCAAAGTATCTCTACATTTTTAAAATTCTTTGCTAGTGCTATACTTTTTTTAAATTCTGGAACTGGATCTTTTCCAGCATCACCTGCTCTACCTGCAAATATTGAAATTATAACTCTAGTTTTCTTGTCAATTAATTTAAGAATTTTTTCAGTTTGTTTGGCACTATATATTGCTGTAACATTAAGTTTGATACCTAGATTATTAAGCTCTTTAATAATTCTTCCCATAAAAATACCTTTAGAATTAGCAACTGGTATTTTTACATAAACATTCCTTCCCCAAGCATTAATCTGAAGTGCTTGTTTTTTCATCTCTTTATATTCATCAGCAAACACTTCTAGTGATACAGGTTTATCATTACAAATTTTTAATATTTTTTTTGAATAAGTTTTGTAGTCTTTTGCTCCTGCTTTTCTCATCAGGCTTGGATTAGTTGTAAAACCTTTTACAATTTTTTTCTTATTAAATTTCTTTATTTGACTTAGTTCTGCAATGTCACAAAATACTTTTGTTATCATCAATCTTTAAAGATTTTTAGTTATGTCTTCAGTCATTTTTTTAGCATCTGCAAATAACATTAAAGTATTCTCTTTATAAAATAAATCATTATCAATACCAGCATATCCTGGGGACAGACTTCTTTTTACAAATAGTACAGATTTACATTTCTCAACATCTAAAACTGGCATTCCATAAATAGGACTTTGAGGGTCATTTTTTGCAGCAGGATTAGTTACATCATTCGCACCTATTACAAATGCAACATCTGCATTTGCAAAATCATTATTAATTTCCTCTAATTCAAAAACTTCATCATAAGGTACATTAGCTTCAGCCAACAATACATTCATGTGTCCTGGCATTCTACCTGCAACTGGATGAATAGCATAAGAAACTTTAATATCATTTTTCTTAAGTGTATCTACCATCTCTCTTAATGCATGCTGTGCTTGAGCTACAGCCATTCCATAACCTGGAACAATTATAACTGATGATGCATTCTTCATTAAAAAAGCTGCATCTTCTGCATTTCCACTTTTAACTGGTTTTTGCTCTTTGTTTGTAGAAGATCCAGATTGTTCTGTTGCACCAAATCCACCTAAAATAACATTAAAGAAAGAACGGTTCATTCCTTTACACATTATATAAGATAAAATTGCACCTGAAGACCCTACTAGAGCGCCTGTTATTATTAGTGCAGTATTTTCTAATGTAAAACCTATCCCTGCAGCAGCCCAACCAGAATACGAATTTAGCATTGATATAACGACTGGCATATCTGCACCACCAATTGGAATTATTAATAAAAAACCTATTAAAAAAGAAATAGCTAATAGAATCCAAAATAAATTTGAGGATTGAGTTGAACACAAGAGGTAAGTTACAGCTAATATAGAAATTAAAATTAAAGCATTAAGTGGATGCTGACCTTTAAATGTTATTGGAGAACCAGACATTATTCCTTGAAGTTTTAAGAAAGCAATTATTGAACCTGAGAATGTTATAGCACCAACTGCTGCACCAATTGACATTTCAATTAAACTTCCCAACTTAATGTTTCCTGGAGATCCTAGGTTAAATGCTTCTGGATTTAGAAAGGCAGAAATTGCAACAAAAACAGCTGCAAGACCAACAAGACTATGAAAGCCAGCCACAAGTTCTGGCATAGCCGTCATGGGTATTTTATATGCTATGAACGCACCAATCAAACCCCCTATTAAAAGGAAAATTAGCACATAAACAAATCCACTTGAAAAGCTTCCTATAGAGAGAAATGTAACCGTTACTGCAATTACCATTCCCAGAATACCAAAAAAATTTCCTTGTCTTGAGGTTTCCGGTGATGAAAGACCTCTTAATGCTAGAATAAATAATACACCTGAAATTAAATAAAAAACTGCTGATAAATTTTCTGATATCATTATTTATCCCTCTTTTTTTTTTTGTACATTGCTAACATTCTCTGGGTAACTAAAAAACCTCCAAAAATATTTATTGCAGCTAAAGATATTGCTAAAAATCCAAAAATACTTGATGTATTAAAAATATTTTCAGAGTTTCCTGCTAATCCAGCAATTATAGCACCAACAATTATTACTGATGATATTGCATTTGTGACTGACATTAATGGTGTATGTAATGATGGTGTTACACTCCATACAACATAATATCCAATAAATATTGAAAGGATAAAAATACTTAGTCTAAAGATAAAGGGATCTATTTCCATAATTCTACTTGATTAATGTTTTTTCAATTATCTCATCTTCTAGATTAATGTGAATTTTTTTATTTTCTTTATCATATAGATTTGCAACAAAATTAAACACATTTTTAGCATATAAACTTGAGGCAGACGTTGGAAGTTTATTTAATATATTTGTTTCACCCATAATTCTTACTCCACCTTTATTAACTATTTTATCTACTTCAGAAAAAGCTGTATTTCCTCCTTGGACTGCAGCTAAATCATAAATAACAGATCCTATTTTCATATTAGCAATCATATTCTCTTTAATTATTACTGGAGCTTTTTTTCCAGGAATTAAAGCTGTACATATTACAATATCTATTTTTTTTAAAGTTTCACCCAACAGTTCTTCTTGCTTTCTTTTGAAATCATCTGATGCTTCTTTAGCATATCCTCCTTCTGTTTCTAAATTTTCTGCACCTTCTACCGTTAAAAACTTTCCACCTAAACTTTCTACTTGTTCCTTAGAAGCCATTCTTACATCTGTAGCAAAAACAATTGCTCCCATTCTTTTAGCAGTTGCTATTGCTTGTAATCCGGCAACACCCGCACCAACGACAAGAACTTTTGCTGCAGGAATGGTTCCTGCTGCAGTCATCATCATTGGTATAGCTTTTTCAAAATTTGCAAATGACTCTATGACAGCTTTATATCCCGCTAGATTAGCTTGTGAAGAAAGTATATCCATAGACTGAGCTCTTGTTATTCTTGGCAACAACTCCAATGAAAAAATATTAATCTTATTTCTTACTAAACTTTCTATTTTTTCTTTGTTATTATAAGGGTTTAAAATACCAATCAATATTTGGTTTTCTTTTATTAAAAGAATCTTGTCATCGGAGGGTAATCCCAACTGAACAATAATGTCAGCACTATTTATAATTTCTTTTTCATCTTGAAAAATTTTTACCCCAAATTCTTTATATTCACTATCTTCAAAACCTAAGTGTTCACCATAATTTTCAGGTAATGAAACCTCTAATCCTAGAGTAATATATTTTTTTGCGATATCTGGAGTAATCGCTATTCTCTTTTCAATATTATGGTTTTCTGAAACTGAAACGATTCTCATAAAACAAACTTATAATAAGAACATCGCCATTAGAACTAAAACTATTATTACCGCGACAGTTCCCCACAACACATATTTTGTAAAAGTATTCCACGTATCTCTATGGTTTTTATTATCCATAAAAATTACTTCTGTCTGGCTTTAAATTTAGGGTTAGTTTTGTTTATTATATAAACTCTACCTCTTCTTCTAACTAGCTTAGAATTAAGATCTCTTTTTTTCAATGATTTTAACGAACTTTTAATTTTCATAGCATTTTTTTATAGCCGGCAATGTCCTACTCTTCCGTGTCTTAAGACAAAGTACCATTGGCGCTGAAGGGCTTGACTTCCGAGTTCGGAATGGGATCGGGTATAACCCCTTCGCAATAATCACCGGCGAGGAACTTATACTCATTTATTTTCAGATTGTAAAGAGATGATAGTGGCTAATTTTTGGATTTAAAATTTTGGATATATTGATTTAAGTTTATTTTACATGGAATAGGGTATGTTTTGATTTTCCCAATTTTATTAACTATAGATGACTTATTACGCTCACCTAATCTTGCTTTAGTAAGTTTAATTTTTCCACCAAACATTTTTGCTACTTCTAAAATAGTGTAACTTTTGGTATTTGAAAGAATATAGTGTCTATTTAGATTTTGTTTCCAAGCATAAAAACAACCTCTAACAGTGTCCTCAATGTGTGTAAATTTTCTACTTTGGGTTCCTGGTCTTGTCACGGGTAGTATTTTGTTTTTTTTGAATTCTGTTTCAAATATACCAATTACAGTAGCCATCAAACCTTCTTTAATTTGTTTTGGTCCATATACGTTGTAAAAATATAAAACTTCAAATCTAAGATCAAACCATTTTTTTAAATGAATTAATAATTTCAAATTTTTTGACTTGGTAAAAGTATAAGGAGATAAATTTTGATCTTTTCCTTTATTACCCAGACTGGCTGAAGTTGCAGAATAAATAATCTTAATTTTATTATTTAAACAAAATGAAAAAACTTTTGATGTTCCAGAAATATTTGAGTGAAAACATTGTTCAGTATTTATAAAGCTTTGATGTATTCTGGAAAATTCCCCAAAATGAAATATTACATCTATATTTCTTTTGTGCTTTTTTAATATTTTATCAATATCGTTAATATCAGCTTTAATATATTTTACATTTTTATGATTAATATGATTTTTTTTAGACCCTGAAGAATAATTATCTATACTTATAATTTTTTGGTTTGTTTTTGTTAATAAATATTCAATTAAATTAGCCCCAACAAATCCAGCTCCACCCGTAACTATTATTAAATCTTTCATAAAATAATTTTTATAATACTTTTAATATCATAAAACAAGCAATTTTGAATGATTCAAAATATTTTTTTTTAATATTAAATAATTAAATTTTTATCTAACATGGTTAAGAAGCACGGAACTCTAAAAATTATTAGCTACTTTTAAAATAATTAAATGATTATTTGATAAATTTAATTTCTTAAAAAATTAAGGATATTAAAGTTTTTATTATTTTCTCAATTTGGCGATGATGTAAAAATTTTATTTATTAAATAAAATTGATTATAAAAAAATTAGTAACTTTAAATGTACATAGATAAAAATTTATTATTTTATATGCTTTTGATTAAATTAAAAATACTATTTAAATATTATAATTGGTGTCTCAAAAAATTTTAATTTTTCATACTCCCAATTTTATTTAAAAAATAAAAAATTAAATAATTCATAATAGTTGATACAATTAATAAAATTCTTAATAGAAGTTTTAATATTATACCTTGATATAAATATAATCCAAAAGGAACACTTATGCTTGCAAACAAGATGTCATTGAGACCTGGTATGCTGGATATAAGGGGTATTCTATCTAGAATAAAGTTTATTCCAAACAAAAGCAAAATAGTCTTAAAACCAATATTTGTTAAAACAACTCCAATAGATAAATAAAATATATATAAATCTAATACATGAATACTCACACCAAAAGTCAGCAAATAAAAAAGAGTTTTTTTTAAGAATGATTGGCTTATTATAAAAAAATAAATCGAATTATATAAATTAATAATTTTGTTTATTTTAATTCCATAATTTTTTTTAATAATATGAATATTCTTTATAAAAAAATCTAAAATCTTAGGTCCACAAATAATTACTATTAAGAAGAATAAGAATATTAATAATAAATTAATCTTAAATTGAAAACTCACCTCTGGAATAAAACTTAACTCGACAAGAACCAGCAGAATGTTTATCAAAATATAACTTGCAAAAAGAATATAGAATAAACCAATATACTTTTTATATTCTAGCCCTCTCTTCTTAAGCTCAACAGCTCTATAAATTGAGCCTGAGTGTGGAACTATAAAGTTTAAAAGTAAACTTTCATAAAATATCTGACTCCAGTCATTAAATTTACCTAAGTATTTAGCGCAAATTTTAAAAATTAAATAATTTCGGATATTCAATATATTGAGAAAAATACAATTAAATAATAAAATTATAATCAAAACATTAAAATTTTCTAAAAGTTTTTCTTCAATAAATTCTAAATTTTTAAAAATTTCACTTATCAGGAATAAGATACAAAATAATATTAATAAATTTTTAATAATTAAAAAAATTTTTTTTTTAAACATAATTGTAGTTAATTTATATTAAAAAATATGATCAAACCTATATTTTTCATAATTAAATTACACATAAATCTTTATTATTTCTTGTATTTAAAAAAAATATCATATAAATAAATTTAACTATGGATATATCAGTTGAAGCATTTGTACTGCAAATCAAAAAAAAAATTTTCTATTTAGCTGGGTTTCTTTTATTTGTGCTTCTTATTCAAGCTCTCATAAACAATACAAATAGAGATAGATACGATATAGCAGTTAAAGCAAATTTCTACGAGATGAAAGTACTATATTCTATTATAGATATGGTTAATAGTGTCGGTGCTTTTGCTAATGAGAGTCAAGTTCAGAATTTTGTATACGAATTTGAAGCGCAAATTCCAAAAGAGCTTGAAAAGCTTCATGGGGTAAAATGTATTTTTGAAACAAACCTACTAACTTGTATGATAAAAAATGTTAATTTAGTTGATGGTGAAATTAAATCATTAAAAATTAAATTAGCCTCTAATATAAAGAATATACTTAATAATCTATTTCATGCAGAGGTAAAATTAATACAGAATAAAATCACTTCCATCGAAGATCTAGACAGTACTCTTAAAAAAGAACAAGCAGGATTGGACACTTTAAAAAATGCTTTACAAGGTTCCTCCTTAAAACTAGGTCTTGAAAGAAGCAATACTGCTGCAAGCACGTTTGTAAAAGATTCGATACAATCAAACAGGGTATCCAATATCGTAAAAATTGAAGAATTAGAGTATCTTAAAAATACATTAATATCACTTACCGATAAAAAAGATGGTATTGATTTTCAAATATTAATTAATCGAATTAGTTTAAAAAAAAATACTCTTTTAACTTTTGTCAGCTCATTAATTTTTGGTTTGATTGTAATATTTTTAACAATTCCACCAAAAAAGATTTGATATTAGTTTTTCCTACAAAGCAAAATTAACAATGAATAAATCAAAATTCCTATAAAAAAACTTACAAAGAATATTTGAGTAAAATTAAATATTATTATTGGGGTTAAAATTAAAAGAGAAATTACTATCTGTAATTTAATGCCACTAAATTTATTCATAAGGATGTGGTGTATATGGTTTTGGTCTGACACAAAAAATTCACTTTTTTTCATTGTTCTCCATAAAAATAACCTAGCAAGGTCGAGACCTGGAATTAACATTAATAATATAATATCATCAACATTAGGTATAATATGTAAATTATACAGTTTTATAAAGAACCAGCTAAAAATAAATCCAAAAACATGTGAACCACTATTTCCAAGAAAAATTTTACCGCTATAATTATGATAAATAAAAAATATCAAAAATGTTAATATTGGTAAAAAAATATTGAAATACCCAGAGTGCAACATGAAAAATATGGTTATTATTAAGCTATAAAGCCCTGCTTGTAAATTTGTACCATCAAACATATTAAAAGCGTTTATAAAAACAAAAATACAAAAAAGTGTGATGAAAATAGAGCCTTGATTTAAATATAATTTTTTATCGATGAATGAAAAGTGTAGTTCTTCAATTATAATTCCATTATCTAACAAGAGTGCTGTGTAAATTACAATAAGTAAATATAGAGTTTTTTGTAAAGGCCTTAAATCAATTATGTCATCAATTAATCCAATAATGAATATAAATAAAATTGTTAAATAAAAACTATAAAAATTAGCAAGATTTAAAAAAAGATTATGTGCATCAAAATATAAATTTTTATAAAACAAGAGTAATACAGACAGATTAATTACTAGATAAATACCTCCTGCTGAAGAAACTGGTTTCATATGAATTTTTCTATTATTTGGTACATCATAAAGACCAATCAGTTTATTTAGTTTATTAAAAAAAATAAAAAAGATCGTATTAATAGATAATAATATAATTAATAAATTAATATTAAGCATTTTTTTTTCCTGGATTTTTTAAAGAGTATAAAAATAAAGCAATAGACATAAAATAAACATAAGAAATCCAATTATTAAAAATATTGCCCGATGTGGATATTGGAAAAAAATTAATAAATACAGCAGAAGTTACGAAAATATTGAATTGATGTTTGAATTTATCTTTATCAACTTTAAAAAAAAGAATTATCAACCTTAAAAAACAAAAAATCCAAATTGAGAATACAAATAAAAAACCTATAATTCCAGTTTCTGATAATAATTGCAAATACATATTGTGAGGATGTGTGCTGCAACTCAAATGATTGTAACTAAATTTATCTTTTTTGCATTGAATTCTAAAAGATTTTGGACCATGACCAAAAAAAGGTTTATCAACAAACATCGAATAAGCAGTTTTGTAATGTGCATAATGTACCACAGAAAATCCATATATACCTTTGGAGGAATTTAGTATTGCTTCAGTATAAATTCTTTTTTTTATTTGAGGAAATGAATTAATTAATGTGAAGCTGAATAATATAATCAAAAATAATGCACCGATTTTTTTTGTATATGAAAAATCACTATACAAGAAATATATACCTGTAAGTATAGTCATTAACCCTAGCGCATTTTTTTCTCCAGAAAAAAAAACAGTAACAATAGAAATTACCCACAGTAATGGTATTAAATTTATCAAATTTTTTATTTTAAAAAAATAGATCATACCTACAATTATTGGCAGAATTCGCACTATATAACTACCCATTATTAATTCATCGCCAAACAATGAACTGGCTCTGCTAGGATGTATCAATTTTTGATTTAAGAAATTAAATCCCATAATAATTTGAAATAAAGCATCAATAAAAATAAAAATAAAAATAAAAAATAAAAAATATACTTTTTTTTTGTGATACTGATCTTGATGTTCAAAAAAATAACATACTGCTATATAAAAAAAACCAAATCTAAAATAAAAAAAAGAACTTTTTAATGATAAAAAAAGATTTTCTGAAAAAAAAGATATTACTACTAGATATAAATAAAATAATAAAAAAATATTAAAATGATATTTACTAAAAATATAATAATCTTTATTTTTATATATTAAAGTAAAAAAAATTATTACTAGAAAAAAAGAAATAATCTCAGGTAACAATGGCCCTGTAATTAATGCAACAGGAATGAGTAAAATTAAAAAAAAACTAAATCTAAAAAAAGATTTATTTTTTTTCTCTAAAGAAATTTTTTCCATGTTTTAAGATTTATATAATCAATATAACTAATTAATATTTTAATTAGTTTCCCAGACACATCGTCGACTTCATAATCTTTTACTGAACCTATGGTGTGTGCTTTATCATTAAGTATGTTAATTGCTGTATCTATATTCTTTAAATTTAAACCAGTCATGGGCACAATGCCCTCTGCAAACCCTTCTTGGCGTTCATTTGTTTCTCTCAAATTAACTGCTTTGAACTGCATAACTGAACTTTCTTCTGTTATAGTCCCACTATCAGAAAAAACTATTTTTGCATTATTTAATAAATGACAATAATCAAAATAACCAAAAGGTTTTAAAAACTTAACTTTTTTAAAAGTTTTAATATCTAGTTTTGCATTTTTTAAAATTTTATTTTGAAGTCTATAGTGTGTTGATACTATAATTGGTAACTTGAATGTATTTTCTAAATATTCAAGGAATTTAAAGAAATCATTAATTTTTTTTGAATATTCAATATTTTCTTCTCTATGAAATGATATTAAAAAGTAAGAGTTTTTCGTTAATGATAATTTTTTTAAAATTTTAGATCCTATTATTTTTTTTTTATAAAAATTATATACTTCTCTAATTGGACTACCGATATTAAAGACTTGGTCTTCAGGAAAACCTTCTAAAATTAAATTTTCTCTTGCAATGTTGCTATATGTTAGATTTATGTCAGATAAGTGATCAACAATTTTTCTATTAATTTCTTCTGGAACTCTTTGGTCATGACACCTATTACCAGCCTCTAAATGAAATATTGGTATTTTTTTTCTTTTTGCTACATATGATAAAAGACTTGAGTTTGTGTCACCTAAAACAACTAAAGCATCTGGTTTTTCAGTTTCACATATTTTTTCAAATTCTATCAGCATTTCACTTATATTTTGAATTGGTGTTTTATTTTTTGATTTAAGAGAATATTTTGGCTTTTTAATATTTAATTCTCTAAAAAAAATTTCATTTAACTCAAAATTAAAATTTTGATTTGTGTTTACTATAATATTTTCAAAAAATTTATCTGTCTTATTAATAATTCGTGATAATTTAATAATGTCTGGTCTAGTTGCAACTAGGGTTATGATCTTCCTTTTAAAATTCATTTTTCACAAAACTTTGTTTCTTTAATAATTTTATAACCTCTTTAACACTTAAAAATTTCGTATTTGATGAGCTATATTCTTTAAAATTTTTAACTTCTTTATCTCCTTTTGTAAAATATTTTTCATAATTTAGATCTCTTTGGTCTGAGGCAATTCTATAAAAATTCTTATAGGATAAGGTTTTAACTTTTTCTTCTCTGGAAATTAATACTTCATGGTTTTTTTCTCCATGTCTAATTCCAATATATTTTATTTTAGAATTCTTAGATTTAAAAATTTCTTGTAGTGCGAGTGTAATATTTATTATTGAACTAGCTGGTGATTTTTGGATAAAAATCTCACCATTCCTTCCTTTTTGTAAGGCTTCAAAAACTAAATCAACTGATTGATCTAATGACATTAAAAATCTTGTCATATTAGGATCTGTAATAGTAATCGGTTCTTTTTTTTTAAGTTTTTCTATAAATAAAGGAATAACTGAGCCCCTGGAACCCATTACATTCCCATATCTTGTTATACAAAATATTTTATTTTTTTTATTATTTTTTGAACTAGAAATTACTACTTTTTCCATTAAAGCTTTTGTCATACCCATGGCATTGATTGGATACACCGATTTATCTGTACTTAAAAAAATACATTTTTTTACAGAAGTTGATTTAACAGCTTCTAGTAAGTTGTTTGTTCCAATAATATTAGTTTTAATTGCTTCCATTGGATAAAATTCGCATGATGGAACTTGTTTTAAGGCAGCAGCATGAAATACGTAGTCAACTCCTTCACATGCTTCTTTTAATGACCCCAGATCTCTCACATCACCTATAAAAAATTTTATTTTAGTGTCTTTAAGCTTAATTCTTAACGTTTCTTGTTTTGTCTCATCCCGACTAAAAACACGAATTTCTTTGACTGGTTTTTTTAACAATTTTTTAACCATTGCAGATCCAAAAGATCCAGTTCCACCAGTTACTAAATATGTTTTATCTTTAAATATATTCATTTTATCTATTTAAGTATTCATGTTTTAACTCTATTAACATTTTGTGCCAGCTTTTATCTTTATATTTAACAATTTTTTTAAGCTTTTTTGAGTTTAATGATCTATCACATTTAATTGTGTTTTTAGGAATAATCAAAATATTTTTGTTATAAATTTTTGCAATCATTTTTAACAAACTAAGTTTATTTATTGGTTTAGAGGATAAGTGATAAAGTCCTGATTTTACTAAATTTTTCTTAATAATATATATATCTAAAAATTTTGCTATCTCTAAAGTGGTTAATCCAGAGAATGTAGCATTTTTATATCCATAGACTTTTTTTTTAGAATTTAGAAACCATTCTAATAATCCAATTTCCGTATCTATCTCATGTCCAATTATAGAGGTTCTTAAATTAATGGTATTACTCGATTTAACTTCTCCTTTAAGTTTTGTAATACCATAGAAATCTTTACAATCTGGTGTTTTTTTTTCACTATAATTTCCATCAGCACCAGAAAATACACAATCAGTGCTGAAATGTATCACTTTAAAATTATGACATAAAGCTAATTTATTTAATTTTTTAGGAATTGTAACATTCAAAAAATAAGTTAGCTTTCTATTATTAGAATTCATGATTTGCTTAACCATACCAACACAATTAATTAAATAATCAGGTTTATTTATTTTTATTATTTTTTCTAGTTTTTTAACATTATCTAGATCACATAAAAAAATATTTGATTTATTATCTTTTATATTTAGCAAATTAAATTTTTTTTTATTTCTTATAACATAAACAATATTATATTTTTTTATATTATAAAAATATCTTGCTATCTGTGAACCAAGCATTCCTGTAGATCCCAATATCAAGATTTTTTTTTTTAACATTCTTTAAGTGACCTAATAATTAAATTACAAATTCTTTTATTAGTGTAATTGTTTTTATAAAGTTTATAACTATTTGAACTAAACTTTTTTAATTTTTTTAATTTATACAATTTATAAAATTTATAAACAATGGTTTCAAATTCTTTTATATTATTAGGATTTGCAGTGAGACCACATTTTTTATCATCAATAAGTTTTTTAGTTTGACCAGCCACCCAACCAAGTATTGGTTTTTTATATATTAAATAGTTTTGAAATTTAGATGGTATGGTCATATTTAAAATATTTTTATTTTTTAGCAAAATTAACAAAACATCAGACTGATGGTATATTTCAACCAAACTTGGTCTTTCAACATAATCAAAAATTTTAATATTCTTATTATTGTATTTGTCTATATCATTAATTAAATGTTTTTTATCCGTTCCTTCACCAAAGATATTAAAATTAATATTTTTATTTTTCAAATAAATATTGTTAGCTGCTAAACAGAAATTTTTAAAAGGCTGAGCTTTTCCTATGTTGCCTGTATAAGTAATATTAAAAAAATTTTTATCAATATATGTTTTACTATTTTTTTTTAATTGACCTTCAATTTTTTCAGTTGCATTTGGTACTACTAAAAGTTTATTTGATATTTTTTTTTTTATAAAATGTTTTTTGAAAAAATTTGATTGAACCAAAAGTAAGTCATTTTGCTTGTATAAATAATGAAAAATATAATTTAAAAAACTCTTATAGTATTTCTTATTAAAGTGACTAGTAGCAAATAAACTTTCAGGCCAAATATCTTGAACCCATGTAACAAGTTTTACTTTTTTAATTATCTTAAAAAAAACACCAATACCAATTTGAGTTGCAGGAGAGGGACAGCATACTAAAATTCTATCAAATTTTTTACCTTTTGTATAAAAGTAACCAAAAAAAATACCAGATAATAAAAAAGATATATAATTAAAAAACAATTGAAGTGAGGTTCCTTTTTTTCTTGGCAAAATAGGAACTCTAATAACTTTGTTAGATTTATTATAGTTTTCCAATATAGTACCATATTTTTTATAACCTCTGTAAAATTCACCCAATGGATAATTTGGTTTACCAGTAATAATTGTAAAATTTATTTTAGAAGACAGTCCTTTAACAATCGAATTAATAGGAAAATTTTCTGGCCAAAAATTTTGAGCTATAAGCAATACATTAAGTTTTTTTTTCATATTGATAGGATAAATTTTTTAACTTTTTTAATCTCAGATTTCCATTTATATTTTTTTGAATATAGTAAACTTTTATTAATTTGATTGTAAAATTTGACATTATTCATGTTAATGACTTTCAATAATTTTGATTTAATATCTTTTACAGAGTTTTGATTAAAATAAACTGGTGACTCTTTTAATACTTCATGAAAAATTTTTATATTAGAACACATTATTAATAATCCAGCTTTAGCTGACTCTAATAAAGGTAATCCAAATGACTCACAATGCGAAGGAAAAATATGACAATCATAATTTCTATAGATTTTAAATAAATTATTTTGATTTATGGATTTTTTTAATTTTATCCCTCTAATATCATTGTTTCTAATAAATTTTTTTATCTCAACTAAATGATCATCTAAGTCTTGACCGTAACAATCTAATGTTACTTTTATTTCGTTTTTATTTATCTTTTTGATTGCATCAAATAAATTAATATGATTTTTATGATAAGTATATTGCGATACATATATTAATTTTAATATTCTTTTTTTTGTTTTTTTAATTTTTTTTCTCTCATTAATTTGATTTGTAGTTGCATGATAAGATACTACATATTTTTTTTTTGTAGAAAAATTTTCTAAGACTTTTTTTTTTATAAAGTGACTTACAAAAATAATATTATTATTTTTAATTGAAATTAAATGACTTAATTTTTGGAAATAAAACTTTATCCTAAATACTAATGGAAAACATTTACTTCCTTCGTCAGAAAATGGCAGTGCATTTTGTATTACTAAAAAAGCTGGATTAAAACTTCCCATATAATGACCACTCATTACAATTAATTTTTGACAATTTACTTTTCTTAAAAATTTATTTAGAAAAAAAATTTTCCAAAGATTTGTTATTAAAAAGTTTTTATCAAAAATTTTATTTTCTATAATCTTAATTTTCTTATGTTTTGAAATTATTGTCGACTTCTTTGAAATTAATACATATATTTCATTGATATTACTTTTGTCTATATTAAACAAAAATTCATTAAGGTATGTAAGACCTCCATCACTTTTTATACTAATTGCATCAACTACTATTTTCATCAGAATCTATAACTTTTAAATTAAGTAACAGTGAAAGTAACACAATTTTAAAACTCATAAAAATATCTAAGGTAATACCACTCAGAACAAAGAATATTAATTGGTAAACCTTCATATTTCTACCAAGAAAGATTGCTAAAATTATACCCACCCATCCTGTTGTAAACCACAATCTAATTAATAAAGAATCTGTATAAATTTCAGTCGCTCCTGTTCCAAACATTTGAGTAAACATATTAGTTTTATATTCTTGGTACATTCCACTCCAGTACTGTAGCCTAAAAAGGAAAGATAATAGTTTTGGATTTGAATACATAATCTCAGACCTAGTGGGCATCTCATTATAAAGTATAAAATTTTTTAACAAATCAATAATTTTTCCAGGTTTAAAATCTATATCATAATCCGTTACCATGGCTGAAGAAGACCAATCAGGAAAATAAATTTTACTTATTATCGTTAATATAGCACCACAAATTAATAATCCTGTCACTCGCTGTAATCGATAATTTGATAAATATATAAAAATTATCGTAAAAATAAATGCAATAAAATTCCCTCTTCCTTCTGCAAGAATTACAAGGGTTGTTGTCATAAATAATGTAACGAATATATTAAATTTATTTTTTTCGTATTTTAAAAATATAAAAAAAGAAAGTGATGCAACCACACCTAATTCCCAGGAGCCACCCAAAATACCATATGCTCTAGCATTAAACCAGTGATCAGGAGGTAAATAGCCAAATGATGAAAATGAACCAACAACATCGTTGTGTTGAAGTAATACTACCAAAAAATTAATTAGAAGGTAAATGAAACTAAGCCTTTTTAAGAATAAACCCTTAACATTTAAGTGGTTTAGAAGAAAAATCAAAGCTATGTACTCTATAAATCTTAATAAAACAAAAGGTATGATTGTTAAACCCGATAAATGGCCAACAAAGTTACCAAACAAAACATAGGTTATAAATATTACAATTGGTCTAAATTGGTAATTATGTTGTATAAATCCTAATTTAAAGTGAATACAAAAATAAATTGCAAAAAATAAAAAAATTAAATCTTCAATTCTAATTCCCTGGTGATAACCAGGAATAGATACAAGATCTATCTTTGGTAGAAAAACTAAAACTACAACGACTAAGGGGTATAATTTAACATAAGGTATTAGTAGTTTTCCATAAGATATTAGCTGCCTGCTTATCATTTTAACTTTCTTAAATAATTTTTAACTTTTAGTCTAAAAAAACTAAACAAACTAATAATAAATAATAAGTGATATTTTTTAAAAGATTTAAGCAGTAATAATAACCCTTTTTTTAAATTTTTAATATAAAATATATTAATAATGATAATTTCTACTAAATATTTACAATAAATTACTTTCCATAATTTATGTTTATTTTTTTCGAAGTCTTGTCTTTTAAAAACATGATTATATAACAATGAAAGATAATTTTTCTTATGTTTCATGATATTTTTAGTAATATTATTATTATGAATACAATAAAATCCTAAAAAACTTTTTATAAAAAAAAATTTAGCATTTTTAAGAGCTAAATTAAGCCAAAAATCATAATCCTCAACCGAGTAATATTTATTATCTGTCCTAAAAAAAATTTCATTTTTATTTAGAAAATCTTTTTTAACAACAGTTGCAGACGTTATTAAGCAATTCCCTTCTAAAATTAAATTATCATAGAATTTATTTTTATATGGGCCTGTATAAAGTTTTCTTATTTTTCTAGTAAGTTTTTCTTTTCTATTTAGATAGTGACAAAATACTTCAAAATTATTATTAATTTGTATATTATCAAAGGTAATTTGCAATTTAGTTTTTAACCAAAAATCATCAGAATCTAAGAAAGCTATCCACACACCATTAGAATTATTTATTCCTAAATTTCTTGAAAATGCAGGACCATTATTTTTTTCTAAATTAAAAATTTTTATATTCATATCTTCTATTGAGTTTAGAAAATTTTTAGTATCGTCAGTAGAACCATCATTTATAATAATAATTTCATAATCATTAAAATTCTGCCTATACACACTACGCAAACATCTTTTTAAATTATTAAGATCATTAAATGTAGGAATTATAATTGAAAAAAAAAACATGAATTATATTTTTAATTTATCACAAAAATTATTTAATTTTTTAAAATTTTTATCAAGATTTAATAAATTTTTTATTTTATAATTCTGTGAGTGTTTTTTATTCAGGAAAATTTTCAGTTCATTTGAATTAAATGAAAAATTATCAAAAATCTTTTTTGGTAATGGACATAGGTTTAAATTATTAGATCCAATAAACACAGTTGTGTAAATTTTATAATAAATACTTTCAATAATTGCAGATGTTGTTCCACAACAAATTGAATAGCTAAAGAAGTTATAATCAACATTATTATCTAAAAATTTTAAAAAATCAAAATTTTTTTTGATTTTATTTATATGCTTAATATTTAAAGTAGGATGAGGTTTAAAATAAAATTTAAATTTTTTTTTATACTCACTTCCTAAATTATTCAATGCATCACAAATTTCATAATTTTCTTTTATAGAAATATCACCAAAAATAATAACATTATGATTGTGATGTTTTATAAATTTTTTTTTCATGTACTGGTATCGTAAAGCTTCAATTTCTATGATTTTTTTTTCATCATTCAACATATTGGATTTAGAAGCTATTTTTTGGGACAACTTACCATTAACAAGAATGTAGTCTGGAATATTATTGCTTTTATAATCAAATCTTTTAGATTGAAAATATCTCAAATCCCAGAATCTGATTGTAGAATTAATATTACCAATTAAATTACCATTTTTGTATTTATTCCATGATTTAAATAGAGCTTTTTCCCAAGCTTGATTTTCATGAAGATAAAATAAATTTTTTTGTTTTGGGATGTTTTGAAAAATATTTTCAAATATAGTCATATAAATTAAATTTTTGACTAATACCTCACCATAAAAAGAAATATTAAAATCATCTTTAAGTAAATAGTAAAAATTTATTTTATCTTTATTATAAAAAAAATATTCCTTCTTATTTTTTAAACTTAAAAAATTAAAGTATATACAAAGGTAATAATATTTAACTTTTAAAATATCGAATAATGAAAAATAACTATCTAATGCAATATATGAATTTTTTTTATCACACATTAAATTTATTTTTTTTAAAAATGTTTTGGTATCTGGAACATCATTAGATGGACTAAAGTCATTAAGGATATTAATTTTTTTTTTTCTTAAGTTTATAATATTGTTAAAATCTCCCCATAAATTTATATGTTCTTTTTTTTTAATTTTTTTAAGATGTACAAAGTAAGATATTAATAATAATGAATTTTTACCAAATACCGAGTAATTTTTATTTGATAAAATAATCTTAAATTTTGTAAAAACGTAATGAGTTAAGTACATGCTTGCTCTTAAAAGATAAGGAAATATTTTTTTTCTCTCTTTTTCCCCACCATATCTATTCTTGAGATCTATTTGTTTGTAGGAAATCTTATTTTTTTGACACAATTCTTTAATTGACAAATGAATATTTTGATCGTTCCCATAAAAAATTACTTCCTTAATATCCTTTTTTTTAATAAATAGCCTTAACCCTAATAGTTTTAAACTTTCTTTTATGTTTTTGGATTTAAATATATTTTTTTCATTAATGGTAGACATCTCCCACATATTATGTCCATTTTTTAACTGAGAAATTTTTTCTAAGCTTTTATTATTTATATTTTTTTTTCCTAAATCATTAATAAAATCTAAGTATTTAGATCTTAGTATGACTCTATTCGACTCAATAAATTTTAATAATGAGTAATTTTCTTTTAAATTTCCATTCCAAAATAGTAAATTTTTTTCTTTAGACTTATCTATCTCTTTTTTTTCATTCTCATAAACAAATAATTTTTTTTTCTTATTTTGCATTAATGATTTTAATCACATTCTTAAGATCATTTAATGTATCCACAGGAAACGTTTCTTTAAATATTTCTACTAAATTTACGCTATAACCATTTTCAAGAATTCTCATCATGTCAACAGATTCGATTTTTTCTAGTACTGTTGGTTTTAAATTTATATATTTTAATAAAAAGTCTCTTTTAAATGGAATTATACATACCTGCTTATACCCATAAAAAGATTTATTATCCTTTTCGTTATATGGTATTGGTGATCTAGAAAAATATAGTGCTTCATTTTTAAGATTCTTAACAACTTTTATACAATTAGGATCTGTCATAATTTTCTTATTTTTTATTTTTGAAATTAAATTAACAACATTAATTTTTTTATCTTTTTTAAATGGTTCAATGGATTTTTGTATCATAAATTTATCTACCATAGGTTCATCACCTTGAACCATAACTACTACGTCAAATCTTGTATTATATTTCTTTTCACATTTTACTAATGCTTCTGCTGTTCTATCTGAGGCTCTTTGATGTTTCATGCTTGTCATTACAACCTCACCATTCATGGATTTGACATGATCAAAAATCTCTTTATCACAAGTTGCTACTACCACTTTGAATAATGATTTATTTTCTGATATTAATTTATAAATTAATTCTACCATTGGCGTACCATTAATTTTTTTTAAGGGCTTACCTGGAAATCTTGAGCTACCCATTCTAACTGGAATAATTGCAATAGTTTTCATATTAACTTTTATCTAATTTTTTTTTTAAAATCTTTTCTGCATCTTCTAGGTCTGCCTGACAATCTACACTTTTCACTTGGTCTTTACATTCAATCATTTTTACTTTGTATCCATTCTCTACAAATCTCATCATATCTACAGATTCTATATGCTCATAATATGAATTTTTAGTATTAACAAAATTTTCTAAAGACTTTGCCCACATGGGCATTACACAAATTTCTGCTTTACAATCAAATTTTTTATCTCCTAACCATTTAGCTGGTAGTGCGTTTCTTGAAAAATACATGGCATTATTTTTATAATCAGTTACTACTTTCACTTCATTTTGATCTTTTTCTGCTTCCTCATAGCTTATTAATCTATATAAATTTACACAGTCTACTGATTTATCATTTGCAAGTGTTTCTATTGTTATATCTAAATATTCTGATGAAACTAATGGTTCATCACCCTGAAAATTAACTACTATTTCATATTCTTTGTTGAGTTTTTCATATACCTCATACACACGTTCAGTACCTCTCAAATGATTACCTTCTGTGATCATTGTATCCGCACCAAATGAAGAGGATACCTTTTGAATTTCTTTATCTGGGGTTGCAATTATAACTTTATCTGCATATTTTGAATTAACAGCATTTTTCCAAACCCATTCTATCATAGTTTTTTCACAAATTTTCCTAATTGGTTTATCTGGAAAACGATAACCACCCAATCTAGCTGGTATAACAACTAAAACTTTTTTATCTTTAATCATATTTTATAGACTCTATCATTTTTTTTAATCCATCTTGAATTGAAATAAGTTTTTTTATTTTCAAATCTTTCTTAAGTAAGGTTGGTTTAGCATAAATTCCAAATTGATCACCAGGAGTGGAACCTTTAAGAATAATCTTAATCTTTTTTTTTGTTATCTTTGAAATTAATGAAATAATTTCTTTTACTGTAGTTTTATAACCAGTAGATATATTGTAAGTTTTATTTTTAGCAATTGATCTAGAAGAACATAAATCAATTATTTTTACAACATCATCTATATATATAAAGTCTCTAAATCTTTTCAAACTCCCTTTAATCATAATAGTATTAGATTTAAGAAGCTGCCCCAAATAGATACTAATCATGCCTTGTCTTAAGTTTTTAAGATTTTGGTTAGGTCCATAAACATTAAAAAATCTTAATATCGTAATATCTAACCCTAGCTTTGAAAATATTCTTAAATAATTTTCACTGGTAAGTTTGCTTATGCCATAAAATGAAAGTGGGTTACATTTTGATTTTTCTTTTGCATTTAATTTATCTTCTTTTAAATCTCCATAAACACTCATGGAACTAGCATAAATAAATTTTCTTACATTATTTTTTAATGAAAACTCCGCGAGCTTAATTGTAGAAATTAAATTTCTATTTAGATCATTTATAGGATTATCAAAACTAATCTCACCTGAAGACTGTCCAGCTATATGAAATATAGTATCAAATTTAATACTTTGTAATTTTTTCAATACTTTAGAATCTGCACAATCACCTTTAATAAACCTAATATTTTTTGGCAACTTTTTTATATTTGATATAGAGCCTGTGCTTAAATCATCAATTATATAAATTAATCCAATTCTATCTTTTAAGTACTCTGCAAGCCTCGATCCTATGAAGCCAGCACCCCCAGTGATTAAATAATTCTTTTTCATAATTATTTTTTCAATTTTGGTACTTTGCAGTAAAAATTTAAAAATGATGTGTCTATTCCATAGGGGATAAAGTTAAACCCTTTTTTAATCAATTTTTTTAAGTCATCTTCTTTTGGTGTTACTTGATGCATGCCAACAGAAATTTGGTTTTTATTGCATGTATTAACAATTTTTTTAATTGCATTAGTAAAATTTTTACTAGTGAAATTTCCTGTTGAGCCCAAAGAAGCTGATAAGTCATATGGGCCAATCAATATAGCGTCTAAAGCCTTATTTTTACTTATTATATCAATATTTTCTAACCCTTCGTTACATTCAATCATAGCTACCAAAAATGGATTTTGAGCAAATAATTTATATTTTTCAAATATTTTACCAAAAATATTTGCCCTTGAAAATCCAACACCTCGGTTTCCTTTACGTGGCCAACAACTATGAGAAACAACTTTTTTAAGCTGAATATCATTTTTAATATTAGGGACAATTATACCACATGCACCAGAATCAAGTGCTTCTTGTATTTCTGTTTTATGGTCATTTTTAATCCTTGCGAATGGCAATGAATTTCCAAGAGATATTGCTCTAAAGCAATTGATCATTTCATTTTTAGAAAATGAACCATGCTCCAAATCAACAACTAGCCATTCAAAATTTGAATTAGACATGATTTCAGATATATTTGGGTCAGGAATCTGTAGCCAACTACCTATTGAAACTAAATTATTATTTTCTTTTAATTTTTTTTTTAATTTAAGTGTTCTTGAATACTGTTTTTCAATCATAGGCCATTATCTTTTTTTACAACTCTTATAAGTTCTTCAAGTCCGTTTTTAATACTTGTACTCTGTTTAGTAAAATATTTTATACCGAAATTTCTACTAAAGGAATAAGGACTTTTCTCATAATGATTTGGATTATCAATATTTTTAAAATTAATTGTTTTATTATATTTTAATAATCTAGAAAATATAGATAGTAATTTCTTAACATAAATTTTATTTTTACCAGTTATAACAACAACTTTATTAATAAATTTCTTATTCAAGATATCGACACATGAGGTAGCAGCGTCTCTAATATGAATATACTCACGAATTGTATTCTTGCTTCCAAAATATGAAATATGTTTATTTTTAAGATAGTCATATACAATTTTATATAATCCATTTTGATAATTTGATCTTGGTCCATACAATGATCCAAATCTTAATATAGTATACTGCATATCAGATTGCTTGCTATATTCCTCTATATAGCTTTCTGCAGCTTGTTTGCTACATTTATAAAAACTTCCTTTTTTACTGTAAACATAAATAGTACTTGAGTAAATAAATCTCTTGATTTTATATTTTATACAACTCTCAACTATTTTTGCTGTAGCATAAATATTTTCATTTATACTATCTAGAGGTTTTTTTGATCCTTCATTTAAATCAGCAACACCTGCAAAATTATAAATAATATCATTTTTTTTAATCAAATTATCTAATTTTTTGGTATCATTAATTTTTCCTAAAAAAAAATTTTGATCTTTTTTTTTCCAAAGTGATTTTTTTTGATCATAAATTGAAACTATAAAACCTCTGGATGATAGTTCATCAGCAACATGTGAGCCCAAAAAGCCACTACCGCCTATTACTAATACTTTTATTTTTTTATTAGCCATATCCCATCCTTATAAACTAAATTTGCTGGTAACATATAATTTTTATTATTTCTTAAACTATTAAAAACAATCAGTTTTTTTTTACCCTCAACAAATATAAATTTATTTTTAATCTTTCTAATAAACCTTGGAGATATGGAGATCCTATAAAATTTTTCCCAATCATTTTTAAGATAAACATATTTATTGGCTGAGTTCATAATCTTAGATTTTGGAAAAATTGAGGCAATATGACCGTCATCTCCAAGAGATAAAAGCAAAATATCAATTACATTGATTTTTTTTGCATAGTTTAAAGTTTCACGTTGAATTTTATTTTTTGTATTAAGTAAAAAAAAATTATGATTTTTATTTTTATAATTTAGTAAATTTTTTTTTATAGAAAATGAATTAGATAAATTAGATCTGTAACTAACATACCTCTCATCTCCTAAATAAAAATTTATTTTTTTTTCGTATTTTTTTAATAGTATATTTAAATATTTATAAATTTTTTTAGAAGTTCTCCCACCTGTTAGTGCAATATTAACTGTTTCTTTTCTTGAGTGGACATTTAAAATTTCAGAATAAATTAAGTTAGCTGATATTTTTGACCAATTTTTTTTAATAAAAATGAAATTTTTTTTTTTAATAATATTCAATTAATTAGATTATTTAATTATTAATACTTACTCTCTTAAACATTAAAATTTTTTAAGGTACTATTTAATTCAGACCATTTACCAGTATCAAACCATTGATTATCTCTGATTTTATAAACTCCAATTTTATACTTAGTATTATTGACATTATTTATAAAGTCTGTTGCATCAAAGATTTTATTCATTGGTATCATTTTTTTTAAGCTACTTTTAATTATATATAAACCCGTATTGACAAAAAAAATTAATTCTGGTTTTTCTTCAAATTTTTCAAAAATTTGTTTTTTAAATTTACATATTCCATAGGGAATTATATATTTTTTACTAGATGCAACGAGCGTGATGTCATGATTATTTTTTAAATGAAAATTATACATAGCAAGCATATCAATTTTATGAATAACATCGCAATTTGTAACTATAATATTTTTGGTATTTTTTTTAATTAATTTCACCGCACCAATTGTTCCTAATGGTTTTTTTTCTTTTATAAAATTTAATTTATAGTTTTTTCTAAGTTCTTTTAAATATGCTCTTAATATTTCTGACTTAAAGTTTATCGTGATAAAAAAATTCTTGATCCCATGCTTCGAAAAAGAATTTAAAATATGTTCAATAACAGTTTTATTTTTTATTGGCATTAATGGTTTAGGCAATATTTCTGTAAAAGGTTTTAATCTCGTACCCTTACCACCGGCCATTATAATTACATCTATTTTGTCTTTAAATAGCTTTTTCTTTTTAATTTTTTTTACTGGTAATTTATTATAAAAATCATTCCAACTGATGATATTTTTAATTATTTTTTTACTATTTACTATTGGAATTAAATCTATCTTTTGCTTTTGAAATAATGAGTCTAATTTTTTTTTATTAATCTTGCCATTTTTTTCTATAACAAACTTAGGTTTTAAATTTGCAAAATTATAAATCTGTTCAGATAAATTTTTTTTTTTTAAGATTGCATTTCTAATATCTCCACTACTTACACTTCCAATTAATTGATTAGTTGAATTTGATATAAATAAATTTTTAACTCCTGCTTTTTGCATTATTTTAAGTGCTTCTTTAATTGAAGTACTTTTTTTTATTATGCTTTTTTGAATCATTGATATGTAATTGGTAAAGTTTTTTTATATATTTTGAAGAATATTATAATTTATGTTATTTATTATTATAATTATCATAATTTAAATATTTTACTAATATTAAACTCGTGTAGTTTTATTAGCTAAGTGCCTATTATTTTTTTCTTAAGTTATTGGCAATACTTTTGTTTTATTTTTTCTATTTTTGTTAAAATGCAATAATAAACTATCTATATAAACTACATGACTATCATATATTGATTCAAACCTTGGTAGCCTTGTATTTTGATTCTCTAAAATTTTTTTGACTTCTAAATTCATAATATTACTCACACTTATATCATTAGATTTAATTATAGACTGATTATTTTTTATTGAGGTAAATTGATCTTCAAAAATATAATTTTGTTTATCTATTTTTATTTCATAGTGAGTTTTTTTCAGTTTAATATTACTCGTATATTTTATATAATTATTTCCTTTGAAAAAAAATTTTATAGTACCCAAAACATCATAAAATCCTCTTCTTTTTGAAATATGCCATGTTTTTAATTTAGATATATCTACTTTTTCTATTTGTTGATCAAGTAACCATGAGCTTATAAGCACTGCATGAAGGCTATTGCATGCTAGATCTATAGAGGTGCTTTTAATATTTAATTTAAAATTATTTATACTCTGTTTTTTTAATAATCTGAAAAACTTAGAGCAAAAATAATTGATAGAAATAAATAAATTTGTTTTTTTGGATAAAGATAGAAAATTATCTAGCTCAGATCTAGACTGAGCAACAACTTTTTCAATAATAAAATTTTTTACTTTAGTGTAGGAAAAAATTTTTTCTGCTATTTTAAATCTATTCTTTGCAGTACTAGAAATTATAGCTAAATCTAAATTCTTTGGTGTTTTTTTTAAATCATCTAAGAAATAAACATTTTGATGTTTATTATTCTTAAACTTTGTAAAAGATGCTTTATTAATATCAAAAATATAAATTTTTAATTTAATACTTTTTATTTTTGTTAACGCAATATAATGCCAATAACCGATATTTCCAGCACCTGCTATCAGTATTTTTTTCATTTTAAAAGAACTTAATGTTTCTAACAATGTTTAAATTCATAAAATATTTAAACCGCTCGGTAAACTTATAATTTTTTTTTGTATTTTTATTGCATTTGATAGATTTGTCTTAGGACATTTTTTGTAAATTGCAATATCAGAAATTAAATTCCAAGCTGGTCTACAGCCTAAACCTTTTTTATTGCAATATTCAATAATTTTATTTCTAAATTTTATTTGTTCATCATTTAATAACACTGTATTTAACCAAAAATTGGATTTGCAGTTTGTGCCTTCTTTTAAAAGATTAATCTCTGTATTTTTAAATAGTGAAAAGTAAGACTGTGCAATTTTTTTTTTTTTAATAATAATTTTATTAAATTCTTTAATTTTATTGTAACCTAATGCAGCGTTTAGAGACGGCATTCTTATATTCCATCCTAATTTGTCATGCTTTAGTAGCCAAGGATGCAAAACTTTACTTGTCGTACTTATGTGTAATGCTAATTTAGCATATTTTTTACTACTTGTTAGAAGGCATCCTCCAGCACCAGTAGTGATTATTTTATTTGCATTAAAACTTAAAACCCCAATATCTCCAAACGTACCCATTTGTTTATTTTTAAATTTACTACCTAGCGCTTCGGTTGCATCTTCAAGTATTTTTAAGTTAAATTTTTTAGATAGCCTTATTATACCTTCTATATCTCCTGGCATACCAAATACATGCACTGGTAAAATAGCGTAAATTCTATTATTTGTTTTTTTATTAAAAAAATATTTGCCTTTTTTGTAAGAGTTTTTTATTAAATACTTTTCAAGTTTAATTGTATCTATGCCTAAGTTATTTTCACAGGAGTCAACAAAATGAGGTATGGCATTACAATATTTTATAGAATTCACTGTTGCTACAAAAGTCAATGTTGGCACTAATACCTCATCAGAGCTTTTAACACCTAAGACCCTTAAACCCAATTCTAAAGCAGATGTTCCTGAATTAGTTGCTATAGTGTATTTAGAGCCTGTTAATTTACAAATTTCTTTTTCAAACTTTTGAGTAAAATTTCCCCTTGTAGAAACAAAAGTCGAGCTTATGCAATTTGTAACATTCTTTAAATCTTCTCTTCCAAAATTTGGTTCATGCAGACCAGTCTTTTTCTTTAAGATTTTTTTTAAGAGCGTAAAAAAGTAAATTTCAAAATTTTTCATAAATTATAATGCAGAAAATTATTATTATAAATTTCTTGGTTTTCTTCATACCATTGGTATGTTTTGATTAAGCTTTTTTCAAATCCAATTAAACCCTGATATTCAGGTTTCCATTTTAGTAATCTCTTAGCTTTTGAATTAGATCCAACTAATCTATTAACTTCGCTATCTAAAGGTCTAATTCTTTTTTTTTGAATTATAATTTCTGGTTTATGTTTTGTTATTTTTTCTAACTTTTGAATTACTTCTTTAATTTTAATGTCTTTTCCGGTAGCTAAATTAAAGATTTCACCTTTATGCAAACCTGATTTTAAAGCACAAATAAAACCGTCACAAATATCTTCAACATAATTAAAATCTCTGGAAGTATTAATGTTTCCTAAATAAATTTTTTTTGTTTTTCTAATAAACTGATTAATAATAGTGGGAATCACAGCTCTCAATGATTGTCTTGGACCAAAAGTGTTAAAAGGTCTTATTATCACTAAGGGCACACCAAAAGATCTATTGACGGAAATAGCGATTTGATCGGCTCCTATTTTACTTGCTGCATATGGCGATTGTCCAACTAATGGATGATGTTCTGTAATTGGCACAAATTGAGCACTGCCATAAACTTCACTAGTAGAAGTGTGTATTACTTTTTTAATATTATTTTTTTTGGCTGCCTGCATAACATTTAGAGTTCCAGTTATATTGGTATCAATATAAGAAGATGGAGATCTATACGAATATGGAATTGCAATCAAAGCTGCTAAATGAAAAACATAATCACTTTTTTGCATTGCATGTGAAACACTGTCAAAATCTCTAACATCTCCAAAAAAAATTTCTAGTTTTAAAAAATCTTTCTTTTTAAGATTGCTTAACCACCCAACTGAATTAAAGGAGTTATATTGAACAAATACTTTTACTTTAAAATTTAATTTTAATAGTTTTTCAATTAAATGTGACCCTATAAATCCTTCTGAGCCTGTGACAAATATTGTTTTCATTTTTTATCGTACAAACTACTTATTAATTTCATTGTTTCAAGTGACTTATTTAGGCTAACTAACTTATGTTGTTTGCCCTGAGCTGCCCTAATAAAATCAACAGCTTGTCTGTGAAACCCTGGTTTATATGTTTTATCTCTATTATCTCTTGGTATTAAATTATAATTATAAGAATCTGTTGTTCTAAAACTTAATTCTTCTAAAGGGTCTAATTTAAAATAAAATTTGTTAGTTGAAACTGTAACCGTCCAGGGTCCTGGCCTCTCCCATATAGACTGATATATACAAATATCACCACTACTATAAATTAAATGTATTAATTTTTTTTGTTTAGTAAAAATATTTTTCTTAATAGAAACTATCTTACCTCTGCAAAGAAAATTTGCATAATCGATTACATGAATTGAATTTGAAAACATCCAGTTGTTAATAATTTTTTTTGGATGGAGGTTTTTTATAGAAAATGTATTCTCATAATCCAAAATATTAACAATTCTCGCACCTTTAGCTTTGTGAAGCAAATTATGCAAAGATAAAGTACTAGAAAAAAATCTACGATTTAAAGCAACAAAAACTTTTACATTTTTTTTTTTTGATAATGTATATATTTTTTTTGATTCTTCGTAATTATATCCTGCTGGCTTTTCTACCAAACAACAATCAAATAAATTAAAAACATTTTTACATACTTGATAGGTTGCCCCTGCTGAAACACCAATTATGGCTACAGAAATACTATTTTTTTCATGATGAATTTCAGAAAATTTTTCAAAAATATGTTTAATTTGATACTTTTTCTTAAGTGCAATCGCTTTTGCAGGTGTTCTGCTTAGTATAGCATACAAGCAAATATTTTTTTGAGATTTAAATGCTTTAATGTGATCATTAATTATTGAACCAGCGCCAAAAAAAAATAAGTTAATTTTTTTTGATGTCTTCATATAGTTTCCCATCTTTCAATTCAAAAACTTGATCACATATTTTAAAGTTATCTTTTTTGTGAGAAATGATAATTATAGTCATTTTATTTTTTAAATTAAGTAATCTGGTTAAAATTTCTTTCTCAGTTTTATTATCAAGAGAACTTGTAGATTCATCTAAAAGCAATACTTCAGGATTTCTAAATACCGCCCTAGCTATACCAATTCTTTGTTTTTGACCACCAGAGATTTTTAATGACGACTCTCCAGTAGTAGATTGAAGGCCTTTTTCAAGATTATTTATAAATTCACTTAGACCAGAGTCATGTACAGCTTTTTGCAAAACTTTATCATGTATTTTATAATTCAATTTTGCGTCATTTTTCTCAGCTAAAGTTGAAAAATTTTCAAATTTAATATTATTTTCTATGGTATCGTCAGATAAATAAACATTTTGAGCAACGTAGCCAAGTAAGTTTTGCCAGGATCGTTTCGTATATGCTATATCAAAATCATCACAATAAATTGATCCAGTTGTAGGATTTAATAAACCATTGATAATATTCATTAATGTGGATTTACCATTACCAGTTTTTCCATGAATACCAATTATAGAATTTTTTTTAATTCGTAAATTAAGATCTTTCAAAATAAGTTGATTACTACCATCATACTTAAATGAAACGTTTTCTAGCTTTATTTCATTTTCAAAATTTAATTCAATTTCATTAGAATTATCTGGATTTTCGTAAGATATTAGATTATTTAATTTTATCGTTTCTCCATAAACTATTTCCATTGAAGGGTAGCAAAATGTGTAATTTTGCAGTGAAATTATAGTTCTATTAATAGTAGGCATTATTCTAATTGAAGAAAAAAAATAAATTCCTAATATTGTTATAATCTCACCACTCGTATGACCACTTTTTATCAAAAGAAAAAATGTTAAAATAAAAATTCCAAGTATTATAATTTCAAAAAAAACTTTTGGCATCTCTGCAAGAGTTCTTTCTTTTCTTGTATTAACAATGGACATTTCGTTATTATAGTTAAATAAATCTACAGAATTTTTTATCTTGTTAAAAATTTTTATCTCTTTTATAGATTGAAAACTCTCTAATATATTTTTAATTTTTAAATTTTCAAAAAAAATTCGACTTTTAGCCCATCTACTCAATATTGACTTAATAATATAAAAGTAAATAAACCCCACAATAGTGATTGATAAAAAAACTGCCACAGTCACTTTGGCATTTACTATGAATAAAAAAACAAATATTGCAAGAGTTAAAGCAACATCTTGAACTAACGTAATCACAGAAAATATGAGTCTTGTAAACATTGGTATTTCACTCTGAAAATTTCTCATAGCCATTGAGCTTTTAAAGTTTACAAAAAATTCATAAGGTTTGTTAATATAAGCTAAGTATAAATTTTTTGACACTGATTTTAAAATTGTAAAAATTAAAAAATATTTAGTATGTATCAAAATAATTGAAACCACATTTTTTAATAAAAAAATACCCACAAAAAGTAATAATAAAATTTCTAACTTATTCTCATCCTCTAATAGTAAAAAAGAATCTGGAAATAAAGATGTTATATAGTTTGAAAGAAAAGTTTGAGTTTCCATAAATGTGCTAAGTATTGGAACAATAAGTGAAAGTGTTAAAATCTCTAAAAAAGTACTAATTAGTAACAAAATTATTACTATTAAAAAATGTTTATGAATTTTTTTTTCCAACAAAAAATAAATTTTTTTATGCATTAAAAAAAAATTTTTTATTGCTGTCAATTTTATACTCATTATTTTTTGAGAATTAGAATAAATTCTTTAATTTTTTTTAATTTAAACATTTCTGTTAATTGAAATTTAACATTAAATTTTTTTTCAATCATCATGATAAAATCTAATTGTTTAAGTGAGTCCCAATTTTTTAAATTTGATAAAGTAGTTTCTGCAGTAATTTTTGATTTGATATTAAATTTTTTTTTTAATATCGAATTCAATTCTTTAATTATATTATTATTTTTCACTTTTATAAACACCTAAAATATTACACCTAGATAAATTTAAAAAACAAGCCGCAAATGAAAATCCTGCTCCAAATCCAGCCATAAGAATATTCATTTTTTTTTTATTTTGTAACTTTGAGCATATAGAAATAGGGATGGAAGCAGAACTTGTATTTCCATATTTTTCAATTGAATAGACCCTTTGACTTCTTTTAACATTTAGCAACTCAAATATTTTTTCTAACATCATCAAATTTGCCTGATGAAAAACGTAAAATTCAACTTTTTCATTTTTAATTCTTTTTAATAAATTTTTAACTAGATAGGGCACATTTTTTATTGCAAAGCTAAAAACTTCTTTTCCATCCATATAAAAAATAGGTTTTTTGTTATTTAAGTTTTTTAGACCTGAATTATTTATTAAAAGTTTATCACAACCCTCATTAGCACTTCCAATATCAAAGTATGTTCTTTGTTTTTTTTTCACTCCCACTAAAGTGGCAGAGACACCATCACCAAAAAGTAATTGGCTTTCTATATTATCTTTAGATATAGTTTTTGAAATTGTGTCACCTGTTAGTAAAATTGCTAATTCATCATTTTTACATTTACTCATAATGCTCATAACCACCCATAATCCATACACATAACCTGAGCACCCTAGGTTTATATCAAATGCAGCACAATTAGTGTTTAGATTTAGTTTTTGATGTACAATATTACTACATGACGGCATCAGATTATCTGGTGTTTGTGTTACACAAACAACTAAAACTATCTTTTCTTTTTTCAATTTATTTTTTGTTATAATTTTTTCTCCAGCTTCACAAAATAAATCAACAGTAGTTTGGTTATATTTTGATTTATATGACTTTTTTACACCTATAACTCTTGATACTCTTGATAACCTCTGATTTTTTTTAATTGTTTTTTGTACACTAAACTCAACTGAGGGAACCAAGGCTAAAATTGACTTAATGTAGGTATTGTTTATTTTATCTATCATTAAGCAGAGTACCCACCATCTAAATAAAAATTTGTTCCAGTAATCCATCTACTTTTCTTTTTATCAATCAAAAATTTAATAGACTGAACTAAATCTTTTACATCTCCAAAGCCTAGTAAATGTTTTTGTTCTAAATTCTTTAATTGTTTCTCATTTAAGAAATTTTTTACCTGCATTCCCATTCCAACATTTATGTGCCCCAATATTATGGCATTTACTCTTATTTTTTTTTGAGACAACTCAACAGCTGCACATTTCGCAAGATTATTTAATGCAGATTTTGATGATGAATATAGGCTAATGCCTTTATTTCCTTCTAATGATGAAACTGAAGAAATGGTTGTTACACATTCTACTGTATTAAAATAATAGCAAAGTTTAATTAAATTAATAAAAGTTAGACAATTTGCATCAAAAATGTTTCTAAACTTTAAATTATTTGCAATTTTAAATGTAGAAAATGCATGTATGCCATTAAAATGAAGAATAGAGCTGACTTTAAATTTTTTATTTATCTTATTAGCTAAACTTAAAATATCATCTTTATTTGAGGTAAAATCATACTTAATATAAAAGCAAGATTTCCCGAAATTGTATTTTGGTTTATTTTTACGATAAATTAGAATAATATTATTTTTTTTAATCAACTCCTTAACTACTCCTTGTGCAAGGCTAGAGTTTGCTCCAGAAAGTAAAATGGTCTTTTTCAATTTATTTTTTTTCTTGTATTGGAGTTTTTTTATTTAGAGATTTATTTATATTATATACAAATTGTAATGAATTATTTTTTTTAAGAAAACCTAAGTCTATATATAGCTTTTCTACCAAAGAATTTTTTTGTGTTGGAATATAAGTTCCAACAATTTTTTTAATATTTTTCATTTTCGCGTATTTTATAACACTATTTATAATAAAAATTTCTAGAGTTCTATTTAAAACTCTGCAGCTCATAACCCAATTATCGATAAATAAACAATCTTTAGTTATGGATCCAACAATTAATGATACAATACCATAATTGGAAAATTTATCTCTAAAACTAAATTGAAAAGTAACACGATTTTTATTGTTTCTAATATTATTTATATCCTTCAAACTATACCTTATTGTGGTAAAATTGAATTGATTTGATCTTAAAAACAGTTGTACAACCCTATCATAATCAGCTTTTTTGAATACTGAATATTCACACACCATTTTTAAAGATTTTAAATATTCATTAAAATCAGTAAATTTTACTTTTAGCTTTTCTCTTTTAATATTTGTTATGTAGCTTTTAGACCTTGATACATCCTCTTTACTTAAAGAAACTAAATCAAAATAAAAACTATTTAATAAAATATTTCTATAGTAACTTGGTTCTCTTGGTAGCTCGGGTACAGTTACGCTAGGTAAAAAAGAGCGAACTAATTCACGTTCAACAGGATTGTCATCAAAGAAAACAAATGAGTCAAGGCCTAAGCCAAGCTCCTCAGAAATATTTTTAATATTTTCTACTTTATTATTCCAGTTTGCTTTTATAGAAACAAAATCATTATATCTTAATACTAAATTGGGATTTTTTTTAAAAGCGACTCTTACATTTTTTTCAAAATTTTTAGAACAAATTGCTAAAAGAACTCCACGTTTTTTAAAATTTAAAATAGTTTTTTGGAAATCAAAAAAAACTTTGCCCTCAGGAGTTTCATTATCAATTTTTATATTGTCATAACCTTCGTCACCAAGGATTCCACCCCATAAAGTATTGTCTAAATCTAGAACTAAAACTTTTTTTAACTTACCAAATGAGGTTAGAACAAAATTAGCAACTACAGAAAAAAAGAATTCAGCAAATTGTTGTGAAAAAGGAATCTTAGCAAGATAAAATTTTACTGCATCTTCAATATTTGTAAGACCAAACTGCTTAGAATATGACTCAGTATCAATTAAATTAAACTTGAATTTTTTAGAATTTTTTAGAATATAATTATTTAAATTATCTATTAATTCACTTTTATTATTTTTAACTTTTTTTTCTAAACTAGAAAATTCTGTATTTTCATATCCTGAAAAATTGCTTAAAAAAATTTTTGTTTTATCTAAAGCTATTAATTTTGTAAAAATAAAATTATAAAAATTTTTAATTTTTTTTAAATCCTCTTGAGTATAAGTTAAATCATTTGAAAAATTTGAAATTTCTTCTAGGTCTTTTTTGTCAAAAAAAACAAGAGCACAGTCATATTTTAAATTTTCTTTTTTTAAACTCAAGAATTCATTGTAATTTACATAATTAATAGTAACACTAGATTTATTAATCAAAAAAATTTCTTTAAATGATCTGTCAAAAACTTGATAACTCATATTAGAAATTATCAAAATTGAAATTTTTAAAAAAGACTGATTTTTCTTAGATTCTTTATATAAAAATTCTAAGAGTTTATTTTTATTATCTTCATTTAAATTAAATGAATTATAGTAATTTATTAACAGTTCTAAGTTCTTTTTTTTTATTAAACTAACAATAATTTTATCCTCTTGCAAAAGAGAGGGTTTCATATTTCTAGTCATTTTGTATCTTAAATATTTTAACTAAGTCTTTTACTTTCTTGCACTTATTATATTCTGAAGGTTTGATAATTAACTTTTGAAAATACATTTCTTGTAACGAGATTATTTCAAGTATTCTCAAAGAGTCAAAATCAATATCACTAAGAAGCATTTCTTCATTAATTTTTTTTTTTATTTCAAAGATTTTTTGTAATTCTTTAAAAAATTGTTTTTTTTTCATATGATTGAATAATGTGTTTTAATATGTATACGTATATATATATTATGAATAATTTTCTATTATTTTATGGCGGGGATACATGCTTAGAAATAATTTCTTATCTGGAAGATATGGAGGCAATTAATAAAAATGATACTTTTCACATTATAGATATTAAACCTAATAAAAAAAGATTCTCAAAAATAACCCAACAAGTAATATTTTATAAAAAAATTGAACATTTAAAAGTAAGTACATTTAAGGGGATTTATATAACGTCAGGCTTTCCAAACCTAAGAGACCTTGCTTATCAAAACCTTAAACAAAATAAATTAATACCAAACATTCTTATTCACCCAAAATCACATATTGGTAAGCATTCTGTAATTGGACATGGTTCTATATTGGGGCCATTTTCTTTAATTTCTCCGCATTCTAAAATAGGTAAAAATTGTTTTATAAATAGTTTTTCTTCAATTGGTCATCACAGTCAAATTGGTAATTCAAATGTATTCTGTCCTTATTCTGTAGCTAATGGCAATTGCAAGATTGGGAATAATAATTTTTTTGGATCTGGTTCAGTTATAAATCCAAAAGTATCTATTGGAAATTATAACAAAATATCATCGAATTCTGTTTTACAAAAGAAGATAAACAATGGAAACTTTGCTCATGGCAATCCTGCAAAAATAGTAAAAATTTTTAGTATATAATCTAAGAATACAATTATAATTTTTTTAAAATTTCTATAATTTTTTTAATAGAATTCTTTTTATAATAAGGATTATGAAAATTATTTTTTCTGTGTATTTTATTTTTTATTAATTTAAATATAACGGTAGATCGAGCTTCAATCATTAGTACACTGGACCCTGCTGTCCTATTTTTCTGCCTAGTGCCCACGTTAATCGAGAATTTCTTAAGAGATGGAACCTCATAAATTAAAGAAGATGAATTCCCTAAATTAAAATCAACATTTTTTACTAAGGAGAAATAAAGCTTTCTCCCCAAATGTCTTCTAAAAAAATATTTTTTTGGGTCTTTTTCTACAAGAGAATTTATTTTTGATAAAATTATTTGGTTTTCAGGATCATTATTAGGACCTGTAAAAATAACATTTAGATTTTTAGTTTTTTCCAAAGCATTAGTGACGTTTAAAAACTCTTGCTCTGTGTTTCCATTTGTTACTGGATGAAAAGTAACAAGTGCTGTTTTTTTATCAAAAAAATTTTCAAATAAACTAATTAGTTTTTTCTTGGTAAAAAATTTTAAATTTTTTATTCCATCTAAACTTAATGACCCAACATTGAAAATATTTTTCTTTCTAATACCGAAATTTATCAATTTATTTTGATGTTTTTTATTAGAAACAAAGTGATATTTTGAAAGAATAGAAACTTGATTTCTTATAGTATCATCAAAAGACCCTGCACTGGTTTCTCCTCCATAAAAATGAATAATAGGAATTTTTAAGAAAAAAGCAGCAAAAGCTGGGCAAAGTAATTCATACCTATCACAAGGTAAAATTATATAATCTGGTTTAGTATTGCTCAAAAAATCTGAAAACTTTTTTATTCCAGACGATACTGCGGCTGGGATATTTTTTGATTCATTTTTTTTTTTTATATTTAATTTTATTTTTTTAATTATTTTTATTTTAGATTTAATAATATCATCTAAATCATTTTCAAAACCGCTTTCTAAAAAACTTCCAGTAATAATTAATGACAAATCCCATTTTTTTTGATGTGAAAGCTTTTTTAGAAATTCTTCAAACTGACCAAACTCAGCTCTTGACCCAGTAACAAAAAAAATTTTTTTTTTATTTAATTGGGTCATATTTTCTATAGTTTTTTTTTGCTTTCTTACCAATTATTGATTTTAAGCTTGATGCATGGAGTCCATCATTGGGCCTCATTAAACAAATATTTAATTGGCCAAATTTCTCACCTTTGCTAATATCTGCATTGGCATGTATGGACTGCCTAACCAAATGACTTGTAATAATTTCATTTTTATTAGGTTTTTTTTCAAAACGACCAATTGCTTGTTCTATATTTCTTATTTTGGATACCATCGAGTTAAATTCATCTGGTTCTAAGCTAGCTTTATGATCAGGACCGTTCATTTTTTTTGATAGTGTAAAATGTTTTTCTACAACTGTTGCACCAAATGCAATAGCAGCTATTGGCACTTCTATTCCAAGTGAGTGATCTGATAAACCAACTTTGACTTTAAATTTTTTTCTTAAAAAATTAATTGACTGTAAATTAACATCTTTAAAATTTGTTGGATATTCAGAAACACAATGTAGTAGAGTAATTCTTTTAAGAGGATAGTGCTTGGTAAGAATTTTTAAAGCATTTTTTATTTCCTCAATATTTGCCATTCCTGTTGAAAGCAAAATTTTCTTGTTTGATTTTGATACAGATTCTAACAGTTGAGTGTTAACAATTTCTCCTGATGGAATTTTTATTAGATCAAGCTTTAATTGATTTACATACATGTAATCCATCGAAGAAAAGGCGCTAGTCAAAAATTTAATTTTTTTTTGCTTACATCTATTTATTAAAACTTTATAAGCCTTCCCCCAATCTAAATGTAGCTTTGAAATCATTGATTTTTGGCTTTGCTTATTTTTTGTATTATTAATTTGATATTTAGCTTTTTTTGCAAATGGAGATATTAAGTCAGGATTAGTATGCTGGAATTTGACAAAATCAGCTCCACTTTTTGCAGCAGCATCAATTAGTTTAATAGCTAAATTTATGTTTCCATTATGGTTAACTCCTGCTTCTGCTATGATTATTGTCTTATTTTTCATATTAATTGCATTTTTAATTAAAAAATCTTATATAAAAATTGAGCATTGTGAAAATTGTAGTATCTAAATTATTTTTTATACTTTAATTAAATTATTTATTTTTTTTATTAATTTACTGTTATTCTTATCATATTTCATTACTTTATTTCTTGCTAGATTTGTTTTTTCTATCCACTCTCTTAAACTTATATCTCTCAAATTATTTAAAACCCTATTAACTTCAGATTGAGTTATGAGGGAACTATACCAAAAACCTTTTTTAGAAAAATTATCAGGCCATCCAAAATTTCTATCATGTAAATTTTTAATAGTTTGTCTAAAAAAACATACTTTTTTATATCTACCAAATAATTCATATGCCAGAGTTGACCATATACTAATAACCAATTCAAATTTATCTAAAGATTGATACCTCTCTTTAAAATTTAGTTTATATGGATTCCAATATTTCCATGGCTTTCCTAAAGCAATTTTTCTAAAATATGACTTTTCTTTTTCTATTGTAATGTAATCTTTGCCTGTACCTAAAATATAAAGTTCTAAATTTTTTTTACCAGCATATTCACACAATTTAGGTATCAATTTTTTTTCTGTCTCAAGCCATCTATTTACAGAACAAACTTTTTCTCCATGTGAATATACGTTTTTTCTTTCAATATTATGAGGTCTAAACTGAGAAATATAAATAATTTTACTATTTTTAATAGATACTGAATTTAAATTAATTGTATTATTTTTTACGTTTCCAATAGGTATTGTTTTACAATTTATATATTTCTCATACATTTTACCAATAGCTGAATTAAAAGTAAAAATATAATCTGCACTAAAATATTTATAATTATTTTTATCTATAAGAGTTTTTATGCCAAACAAGTCATTAACAATATGCCTGGCGCCATTTTGATAAACCAAAAAATAAATACCTGGAAAATGTTTTTTCAACCTATAGAAATTTGGATTGTTATCAGTTGAGTTGATAATAACATTTGGTCTTACAAATCTTATATAATTTACTGTATATGCAGTAATTAAGTTATCAATAAAAATAATTTTTATACTTTTGTAGCTTAAGAAAATAGAAAAAAAAATAAAAACATTAATCTTTTTATTTTTGTCAAAAATATGATGATATTCCCTAAATCCAAAAATAGCGTTCCTTAAATTGTCAGGTATAAAATCATAAAATAAAAATTTTTTTTTAGATGGAAGGTCAAAAAATTTTAATCTTTTAAGTTTACTGGTAATGTTCATTAAGTTTACAATGCCTATATTTAGTCTATTAACTCCATTTTCTTACTGGAACTGTTATCAAATTATCTGGTGTTTCACTTAAAATATAAATTTTTTCTTACTATTTAAATTATCTATTTGGCTTTTAACCATATGCTCAACTAATTTTTCAAAATTATATTTTGGTTTCCATTTTAAAGTTTTTTTAATTTTTGAAGGATCTCCTTTAAGCCTGTGCACTTCTTGAGCTCTAAAATATTTTTTATCGATAATTATCAACTTCTTATTAGTTTTTTTATCATAACATATTTCATTAAGTCCTTCTCCTTCAAAAACTGGACAAAGTCCTAAATAAGAGCATGCTATTATAATAAATTCTCTAATAGATTTTGTTTGACCAGTAGCCACAACGTAGTCATCTGGCTTCTTGTAATGCATCATTAAATACATAGCCTCTACATAATCTCCAGCAAAACCCCAATCCCTTTTGGCATCTAAGTTACCAAGTCTTATAGGTTTAGTATTTTCATGAATAATTCCAACTAAACCATCGGTTATTTTTTTTGTAACAAATTCAATTCCACGTAAAAAGCTTTCATGATTAAATAAAATCCCACTACAAAAAAATCCTTTATAGTTAGCTCGGTAATTTACCACTAAATGATGAGCGGCAGTTTTTGATATTGCATATGGACTAGCTGGTTGAAAGATTGTATTTTCATTCTGTAAATCAACGTTTGAGTTGCCATACATTTCTGAGGTTGATGCTTGATAGAATTTTGTATCTAACTTATTTCTTCTAATAATTTCTAGCATATTTAAAACACTATGAAGGTTTATATCAAAAGTATATGATGGATTGTTAAAAGAATATTGAACAAAGCTTTGTCCTGCTAAATTATAAATAACATCTGGTTTAATTTTTTTTATTATATCTTCTATATTTTTAAATTCATTTAACTCACTGCTATGAAAAGTGATTTTATTTATAATGTTTAAATAATCTATTCTACTAAGTTTAGAATTTGAAGATCTTCTTAATAATCCATGAACACTATAATTTTTATCTAACAAAAATTTAGCTAGATAAGCACCATCTTGACCATTAATTCCTGTTATGAAAGCAACTTTTTTTTTCATATAACAATCTTCATTAATTTATAAATAATTTAATCCTAATAGTAGATTTTTAAATACTCCACCCATCGTCTATAACGATGTTTTGTCCATTAACATATTTTGTCTCTTCTGATAGTAAAAACTTAAAAGCACTTAGTAAATCTTTTGAGTCTAATAACCCTTTGGATAAGCAAGATTTTTTATATCTTTTAATAAATGATTTAGGTTGATTATCTTTAATTCCTCCAGGTGATATACAATTAAATCTTATATTTTTTCCTTTAAAATATTTTGCCAAATATTTTGTCATGTTTATTATTCCGGCTTTAATAATTGAATACTCAATAGCCGATGACATTTTGGTTCCTTTGTAATGCTCAAATTTAGGAGCTGACAAACCTTGAATTGAAGAAATTAAAATCATATTTCCATATTTTTGTTTAATAAATACTTTTGAAATATTTTTTATTACAATTACGAGATTTGATAAGTGCTCGGAAAAACTTAAGTTTAAATGTTTTTTATTGATGTCATTTAAAGAATATTTCCCCCAAGCTTTATTTACTGGGTATATACAGTTAACAGCAGAATCTATCTTATTGAATTTAGACAACGACTCTTTTAATAAAAGCTTTATTTTTTTTTCATTATTTAAATCTACTTTTTTTACATAAAAATTATCTTTTGGAATATAGGATAAAAGATTCTTTAATTTCAAGCTTATTATTTTATCTACAAGTATTAGTTTATGATTATTTTTTAGCAATTCTTGAGTGAGAGAAAAACCTATTCTTCCACTACAACCTAAAATCATTATTACCATTTAATTAATTCATAATATTTAATATAATTTGATATTAAAGAATTTATCTCTTTTTGCAATTTCTTATTGTTATCATTATAAAAATAACTTTTTTTTATAGATAATATTTTTTACTCTAATAGTTATTATTTAAACATAATTAATCTATAGATGTATCGTTTAAAAAATATTCTTTAAATTAATATTTGGATAATCTACAAGCCATTTATCTTTTCATTAACAGTTTAGCAATTTTTAAATCAAATTTATCATCTATATCCAGCGCTCTATTAGGAGGAACCTCACTAAGCTTCACCTTTCCATCAAAGATACCCGTCATGCTTAAAATGTAAGATGCTTTTGCTACGTATGCGACTGTGGTTAAATCATACGATTTTGGAACATCTTGTCTTCTACTAAATTTTTTTTTATTTTTCATTAACAACTCAACATTCAAATATTTGTCTGCTTTCACCATGTTAAACCATGGGCTACGTTTGCTTATATTTCCAGTAACTACAAAATCACATTTTTTTAATAAATTAATTGCTTTCTTAATATCATAAAGATTTCTTAATGGAGAAGTTGCTGGCAATGAAAGAAAAATATCAAAAAAAATATTTTTTTTATTTAAGTAATTAACCGCATGTTTCCAAGCAATAATTTCTAAAGATTTATCTTTAGAGATATTTTTTGGTCTCATAATAACAGAAGCTCCATATTTCTCTGATATATTTTTTATTTTCAAGCTATCTGTTGAAATATAAACATTTTTTCCTGAGATCTTTTTTGCCAATAATATAGAATAATAAATTAGGGGTTTGCCATTAATTTTAGTTATATTTTTATTTTTAATACCCTTTGATCCACCTCTTGCAAAAATAAAAGAAAAAATTTTATTCAATTTTATATACCTTGTTATTATTGAATGATTTTTTTAAGTAATGTATTGTTCTCATAGTTTCAACAGCTAGCTTAAATGAATTATTATTTTTAATTTTTTTATTAATAACACCTAGAATAAATTTTAGTTGCAAACTTAAGAGTGTATCTTCACTTTTAAATTTATATTTTTTAACATTCTTAATTGTTTTATTTATGACCTCATTGTTAATTAGGTTCCAAGTTAATATTTCATCATTTGTCCTTAATTCTAAAAGTCTTTTTTTATAAAATTTATTATCAAAATTTAAATATAAATTAACAACTTTCCCATTTTTAAATATTAGATTTGCTGACACATTCTCATCAACTTTTGATTTAAATAACTTATTGATCTGATTTGTTGCATAAACTTTTTTAGGAACACCAAATAAAGAAATTAAATAATTTATTTCATGACTAAGTTCTAACAATACACCTCCATTTTCATAGTTTAAGGAATTTCCATATTTAAATGGTCTGTTTGTTCTCCAGTGAGGTAAATAACTTTCACAAACTGATTCTATATGTAAAATATTTTTTGAATATAGGTTTTTAATCATTTTTTTAATTTTATTGTATCCTCCTGAATATTGGATTTGATATCCTACAAAAATATTTGAATGTTTTATCTTTATATTTTTGATATTTTTTATTAATGTTGCAAAATTATTAGTTATTGGTTTTTCAATAAGGTAATAAACATTTTTACCAAAGAACTTCTGACAAATTAATAAATCTTTAAAGTGGTTAGAGGGTGAGCTGCAAATAAATACCAAGTTTATATTAATTGATTTTATTTTTTTTATATCATTTAAATAAAAAACATTTTCTGAATTAGCTTTATGCTTTCTGCTCGAGATTACATATATGTTACAATTAATATTGTTATCAATTAATGTTTTTAAGTGTTTGGCACCCGCACTACCAAAACCAATTATTGCAAAATTAAATTTCATGATATTACTATAGTATACTAAATCTAATATTTAAAAAAAATTAAAATATCATAATTTAAGTTCTTAAGATTATGTCAGTCTCTAAGAAGATATTTGTTAATTTCTCTTAATTCATTTTTATAAAACTTATAATCTACTTTAATTTTTGAACTTATTATCTCCATTAGAGAAGGTCCATTTATTCTAAAATAAAATCTTAGGTATTTTTTGATAGCAGATGGAATTAGATTCTTTAATATTTTTTGAGAATAAGTATTTTTTTTTATATATTGATTTTTCCTTTTGATAGCAATATTTAGCCAATCTAGGTAGATTTTCTTAATTCTATTTTGAGAATAACCAGATCTTTTTTTTTTTGGTATTTCGTCACTTAAAATAGAAAAAAAATTATCTAAATACCCTGATATAAATAGTTTTAACATTTTTTCACCATACGAACTTTGATAGTTGGATGCTTTGCCAATTAGTTTTTTTATACCAATATAATCTTTTCTAAATTTTATTTCGTCGTCAGATCGTATCCAGGTAATATGACCAAGTCTTTTTACTTTTCCATAAGCACAACAAATAAATGTTACACAAAATTCAGCCATAATATCAAACTTATCTCCATATATTTTTTTACAATGTTTAAGTGTCTTTATCTGTTTCTTATATACATCAGTTCTTAATACAGAGTGATATAATGCAGGACTATAATCTTTCATATAATTTTCCATTCTTAAAAATAAATTATCCTGAGTAAGACTTTCATGGTTTTTAAAAAGTTCCTTGATATATATCTTATTTTTATATTCTGAATAAATTCCACATTTCCCTATTACTGCTGAATATTCATTTCTAGCTTCTAAATAATCAACTGATTTAATCAAAGATGATGGAAGATAATAATCATTATCAGCCTCTACTTTAACATACTTTGTTTTTATTAGCTTAGTGGCAAAAAAAATTCTATCATAACGGTTTTCGACTGGTAAATGAAAATAAGTAATATGTTCAAATTTTTCTACAAAGCTCTTCGCTAATGATTTTGGGCTTCCGTCTATAATTAAAACTTTAAACTGAAAATTTTTTAAATATTGTATTTTTTTTTTTAATTCTTTATGACGCTTATAAGTGGTTATTAAAATTGTAAGTTTTTTAGATATTTCTTTCATAAGCAAAATTTATTTAAATATTTTCTTGACTAATTTAAATAAGGATTCATCTTTTTTTAGACTATAATAAGGTATACTCGCTTCTTTTGATGCATCTTTATCACTTTTTTGATCACCTATAAAAGGTGTGCATGTCAAATCTATATTAAATAACTTTTGTGCAACATAAAACATGCCTGGTTTAGGTTTCCTACAGTCACAATTGTCATTCCAATGGTGTGGACAGAAAATAATTAATTTTAAATTTAATCCAATTATTTCAAATTCTTTTTTTATATAATTATGTATTGTATTAAGTGAATCAAGCTTCAAATTCCCGAGCGAAAGACCAGCTTGATTGGTAACAATAATGACATTTATTCTTTTTTTACTTAAAAATTTTAGTGCTTTTTTTGTTTCATCTTTAAATTTAAATTCATTTAAATTTTTAACATAATTTCCTTTTTTTGGTTTTATATTGATAACTCCATCTCGATCAAGAAATATATATTTTTCTCTATTAGAAAAAAAATTTGAAGCAGTGAAATACTTTAATAAATTTGTCAGACTATAATATCTATGGTGAGTTATATATGCAGATAAATTTTTGCTGTTTATTAGTTTCATTAAAATATCATTTTCAAATTTCGAATTTTTATTATTTTTTATATAACTAACGTATTTTTTCTTTAATAAAAAAAATCCAATATTTATATAATCATAATTTTTTATTCTTTTATAATCATAATCTATTATCACATTTTTTTTATCTAGCTTAATATTTGAAGATGAATAATTATCAGTATTTTTATAAACTACAGCTTGATTATCTTTTTTATTTGAAATGTATGATTGCCATATTTTACTGAAATCAAATGGCCAAAAATTATCACCATAAAGTAAAAAGAAAAAATCATTAAGTTGATTTGAAGCAGCTTTCAATCTTGCTCCAGTATTAAAATTAGAGGGTGAATAAAAAAAAGAAATTTTTATTTTTAAATTTGAGCAATGCTTTAAAAGATCATTAAATTTTTGGCTTTGATAACCTATTAAAATTAAAACCTCTGAAAAATTATTTTTCTCAAGCTCTTTTATAATATAGAAAATAAAAGGATATCCATTTATATCAACCATTGGTTTGGGGCAATTTTTTGTTAAGGGATATAACCTTAAACCTTTTCCCCCTGCCAAAATTACAGCTTGTTTGGGTCTTTGCATATTAATTCTTCAGGTTGGTAGCTACTCTTTCCCCGTATTCAATTGAGTAAACTTTTCATTCTCTATTCTATCTCTCCAATAATTTAATGTATCAGATAGAATTTTGTCAATATTAATTTTTGGTTTCCAGTTTGTTTTATGCATAAATTTACTCATGTCACCAACAAGAAAAGGTACATTTGTAGGTCTCACATATTCTTTAGCAGTTTGTATTTTAATATCATTTTTATTTATTTTTGAAATATCTATTAGTTTGTTTAGAATTTCTTCAAAAGTATAGACTGACTCTGCATCACTATTTCCAATTAAATATAATTCACCTGGCTCACACATTTTTGCAGCTAGCCAATAAGCTTCAACCATATCTTCTATATGGGTAAAATTTCTTTTATCTTTTAAATGTCCCGTTTTGATAATGGGTGCTTGCATTTTTTTTTCAATTCTGGCAATTTGATAGGCAAACCACGGAATACCAAATACTTTTTCTCTTCTTGGTCCTTCATGATTGAAAGCTCTCGTCCTTATAACTTTTAAGCCATAAGACTGGTTATAAACATATCCAATTAAATCCTGAGCAATTTTAGAGACGGCATAGGGGTTTACAGGTCTTAGAACACTTGTTTCAGAAATTGGTAATTCATTTTCATTAACTAGGCCATACTCTTCTCCAGACCCAGGTATATGAAAAATTGTATCAAATTTCTTCAGTCTTTGTAATGCATCTAATAAATTTACTGTTCCAAGATAATTAACATCCATGTATCTTCTTGGGTGTCTCCAGGAAGGTGAAACGAAGCTTTCTGCGGCACAATGAAATATTATTTCAGGGTCAACTTCTTCTATAAGGTCAAGTGTTGCTCTTGCATCTGTAATATCACAGTCAAACCAATTAATTTTATTAAAAATATGCTTAACATGTTCTAGTCTGGATAGGTGATATCTCTTAGTTCCATAAATCTTAACATCTTTGTGGTTTTTTAAAATATAATCAGCAAGGTGTGACCCTACAAATCCTGTGATACCAGTAATTAATATTCTTTTTGTCATTATATAAAAATAGACCCTTCACTATCACTATTAATCTTTAAAGAAAATACTTTTTTTTTTGACAGTTTTTTTTGAAATTGGTTAACATTTTTTATGCCTGTAACAAAAATAAACCCACCAGCACCAGCTCCTAAGAGTTTTATTCCGACATTATCATTAGTTAATATAAATATATTCTTTATAAGTTTTTCAATTTTATTATTTGAAATATTTTTATTTAGTTTTTTTTTGATATTCCAACTTTTATTCAAACTCTCTATAAAAAAATTATTTAATTCACTAAAATTTTTACCATTATATTTAGATGCTTCTTTATAAAATTTTTCACAAATAATTTTTATTTTTAATGTATCTGCATTAATTAGACCTTTTTTTAAATCCCTCACTTGTTTGTTTAAAATTATTTCACTTGAACGTGAAATGCCTGTCCATATTAACAAGGAGTTTAATAAAATTTTATTTATAAACTTTTCAATTTTAAAATTTTTTTTTAGTGTAACACTATCATTGGCATGAAATTTAAGATAATTTACTCCACCTACAGCGCACGCATATTGATCTTGTTTTCCTATTAGTTTTTTAATTCTATTTATTTCAATATGGCAGGCTTCTCGAGCTAAATCTTTGTTACTTTTTTTTATACCCATAAGACAATAGATTGCTTTGAGCAAGCCCACAGTGAATGCACTTGATGAACCAAGACCAGATGATGATGGTAAATCTGAGGTAGAATTAATATAGATCGGATCTTTAAATTTGCAGTGCTTAAGAGTTTCTCTTACAATATCATTTTTTATATCTTTTAGATTGTTTCTTAATTCTGTTGTAGAATAAACAATTCTGTATTTTTCATCAAAAAATTTACTATGTCTTTTAACAGCAACATAAACATAATATTTAATTGTTGTAGATAATGATAAGCCCCCATAGTCTTTATAAAAGTTTTTAATATCTGACCCTCCACCTAGAAATGATATTCTGTGGGGTGTTCTAGTTACAATAAAGTTTTTCATAAAATATTTAACTTACTTTCATTTTTTTAAATTTAATCTCAAATAATTTTCAATAAATATTCTGAGGTTTAAATTGAGATTAGATCTAAATTTTATTTTTTGAGTAATTTTAAATTTTTTAAATTTTTGTTTATCTTGACGATTAACAATAATTCTAGATTTTTTTATGTTTAATTTTTTATATACACTGGAACATATTTTAGCAAAATCAAGAACCGTCATAATTAATCCTTTTGCATTTGATATAACAAATTTATTTTTTTTATTTTGATGCATCCAGTTAAAAATTATTTTTCCTACATCTTGACTAGATGAAAAATTTCTAAATTGCCGTCCAGATGATTTAATTATTATCTCCTTATATTTTATAAGTGAGTTTAGAAATGCATACTGTATAAGATTATTTCTGATATTTTTTTTTTTCTTTGAAAAACCATATACTACTCCCGGTCTAATAATTAAAGATTTACAATTTTCATTTTTAGCAATATCTTTAAAAATATTTTCACTTTTAAGATGGCACTTTTCATAAATAGTGGTTGACTTTACTTTCGACTTATCTTCATCAAAAACAGCTATCATTGGCTTATAAAAATTTGAATAAACTCTTTGAGAAGAAATATAAACAAAACTTGTACATTTATTGATTGCTAGGGATTTAGTTAATTTTTTAAGTGCAGTCGTCGCTCTTTGCATGGCGGATATGCTTCCATATTTTTTAATTTCTTCATCTGTCACTCCTGCTGCATGAATAAATACATCAAATTTAATTTTTTTATTTATGATGTATTGATTTTTTTTTCTATTATATATTTCACTATTCAGAATATAAATATTATTTTTTTCTGATAATATTTTATATATGCCACTTCCAATTAGACCATTTCCCCCTAGAATTAATATTTTCATTTAGCAAGCCATTAATTTGTAAAATTTCTAAGATTTAAATCTTTACTTGAAATTATTTTTGGTTTCATTGGCCATTTAAATTTAAAAATAGGATCATTAAATCTAATACCTTGCTCATAGTTTGGGCTATAATATTGAGAACAGAAGTAGTGTATTGTTGTATTATTTTTTAGTGTCATAAAAGAGTTTGCACAACCCTTTGGAATATAAAGCATTTTTCTATTTTCAGAACTTAATGTAACCGAAACCCATTTTTTGTAAGTTTTGGAATTTTTTCTTAGATCAACAATAATGTCATAAAATTTTCCATTTAAACAAGATAGTATTTTTGCTTCTTGAAAGGGATATTTTTGGTAATGAAAACCCCTTAGCGTACCTAGTGATTTATTTTCTGAAATATTACTTTGTCTAACTTTAAAATTAATTTTATTCTTTTTAAATTCTTTATCACAGAAATGTCTTCTAAAAAGACCCCTGTCATCTTTGTAAGGTTTGGGAGAAATTAAATAGACACCTTTTATACTTAGCTCTTTAAATATCATATTATAATTTTAAAAACATATTACTTTTTTTTAAATAAGTAATGAGTTTAATAGATGTTTCTAATATGTATATTTTTTTATTTATATCTATATTTATTTATTTCTAAAAATTTTTTTCAGTGCATAAATCAAGCCAATTGAGCTATTAGTACTGGTCAGCTACACGCATTACTGCGC
>ENA-OSJC01000293-OSJC01000293.1-marine-metagenome-genome-assembly--contig:-NODE-293-length-51183-cov-9.592827_pt1 | contig 51183 bp, 39 predicted proteins | sample MGYA00237885_ERZ534234 | MGnify/ENA primary metagenome ERZ534234 (study PRJEB26413, sample SAMN06343907) | marine metagenome | isolation source: coastal waters | place: Atlantic Ocean: West Antarctic... | reverse complement strand
AGACTTGGAAGCAGCTCTAGCAGAAGCAGAAAAAAATCTATAGGAGATTAAAAAATGGCAACATTTAACAAAGTAACATTTCAAAACGCAAGCCCAAAAGGTCAAGGTGATTTAAGACTAAAATCAATCCCAGCAAAAGCAGGGCATTTTAATGATTTAATTGATTCATTAGAAGGAGGTAACAACACTTATGCAGGTAATAACACATTTACTGGTATAGCAACTCATACTAATGGAGATGGCAAATATATTAATGGTTTAAATACAGTAGTAAAAAGTGTATCTTTTACAGGATCCTCTCCATTAATTAATTCAGGACCAGTTTATGTTCCTGCAAATTCTTTATTTCTTAGAGGTACAGTAGTAGCTACTACAGCATTAGCCTTTGCATCAGCAACAGTTGGTGTTTCATTTGGAACAGCAGTCGGTGGTACTCAATTTACTGGTACTTTAAATGCTGATTCATACATAGCTTCAGCAACTGCTATTGCATTAGGTGTTGGTAATTCAACTGATGAACTTTTAGATACAGCATTAGGAGGAGCAACTCATCTTGCAACTACAGTAGGGGCTAAAGATATTGCAGCAGCAGCAGCAATTCACGGTCAAGTAAAAGCTTCTACAGGAGCGTTTACTGCTGGTAGAGTTGCATTTATAATTGAATTCCTTTACTTAGGTGGTAACTAACACTTATTAAAACAATAATATTAAAGCTCCCGGACTAGTTCCGGGAGCCTTTTTAACTAAAAGGTTACATATGAAAAACATACTCACAATAATATTTCTATTATTCACGTTCTTGAGCTATTCTCAAACAAAGGATTATAAGCCAGCTTACGAACTTACCAAACAGCTCAACACTCAATACAAAATAAAAATTACTTCTCTTGATTCTGTTGTATCTACACAGGATCTATATATTGAAGATCTACAAAGCATTATCTTGGTTAATAAAAAATTAACTGCTAATGATTCATTACATATAAGTCTACTAGTTCAGCAAAAAGACTTTCTCAATAAGAATATCAACTTATACAAGAAAGAACTAGACCGACGCGACAAATTCTGGAATAAACCAATATTTGGTGTTATACTCGGAGTTGCTGGTACAGTTGGACTTATACATGTAATCGACTACTCTCTACCTAGATAATTTGCTTATATAATATATTTTTCGTATATTTATTAATATAAGTGGAAAACTATCTATGGCTAAATCATTAAAAGATGTAATAAAATTAGAATTCTCAAGATGCGCAAAAGATCCCGTGCATTTCATGAGAAAGTATTGCTACATTCAACACCCACATCGAGGTAAAATTAAATTTAATTTGTACCCATTCCAGGAGAGAACGTTAACTGAGTTACGGGACCATGATTATAATGTAATTCTAAAATCTAGACAGCTAGGAATATCAACACTATCAGCTGGTTACTCTCTATGGTTAATGCTATTTCACAACGATAAAAATATATTAGTAATTGCAACCAAACAAGAGGTAGCAAAAAATCTAGTAACCAAGGTACGAGTGATGCATGATGGATTGCCTGGTTGGTTAAAAGGAAACTGTGTTGAAGATAATAAACTATCCTTACGATTCTCAAACGGATCTCAAGTTAAAGCTGTCTCTAGCTCAGGGGATGCAGGTAGATCAGAGGCTTTATCATTACTTATAATAGATGAAGCTGCATTTGTTGATAGTATCGATGAAATATGGGCATCTTCTCAACAAACATTAGCTACAGGTGGTGGCGCTATTGTACTATCAACTCCCAACGGGACAGGTAACTTTTTTCATAAAACTTGGGTAGGGGCAGAAGCAGGTACTAATGGATTTAATCCAATAAAGCTTCACTGGACCTTGCATCCAGATCGTGAACAAGATTGGCGAGCTAAACAAGATCAATTACTAGGTGAAAAGATGGCAGCACAGGAATGTGATTGTGACTTTATAACATCTGGTTATACAGTAGTTGATGGTACTACACTTCAATGGTATTTAGAGCAGCAAATCCAGGAGCCTATTGAGAAGCGCGGATTTGATGGAAATTACTGGTTATGGGAGTACCCTGACTATGGTAAGGATTATATGATATCAGCCGATGTTGCTAGAGGTGACTCTACAGATTATTCTACTTTTCATGTTATAGATGTTGAAACACTCACGCAGGTAGCTGAATATAAAGGACAACTACCTACTAAGGATTTTGGTAACATGTTAGTTAATGCAGCAACGGAGTGGAATAATGCACTACTTGTAATTGAAAATGCAAATGTTGGTTGGGCAGCAATACAACCTGCAGTAGATAGAGAGTATCCAAACTTATTTTACTCTTCAGCTGACTTATCAATAGTAGATACCGGTCTTCAATTAAAAAAAGGGTATGATTTAAAAACAAAAGAAAAGATGGTTCCAGGATTTACGACTACTTCGAAGACGAGACCACTAATTATATCAAAGCTAGATACCTATTTTCGAGAAAAATCGTGCACAGTTCGATCTAAGAGATTAATTGATGAACTATTTGTTTTTGTTTGGAAAGGAAGCAAAGCGCAAGCGCAAGGTGGGTATAATGATGATCTAGTAATGGCATTTAGTATAGGTATGTGGGTTAGAGATACTGCTCTCATGCTACGTCAGAAGGGAATGGATTTAACAAGGAGTGCATTAGATAATATATCAGTAAATCGAGGACCTGGTGTATATTCTAATAATGCACCTACTAATAATCCTTGGATCCAAAAAGGTCCTACTGGAGATCAAGATATTACTTGGTTGATTTAATAAAGGTTACAAAAGAGATTAATTATGGCAGATAAAACAATATTTTCAAGATTAGGTAAACTATTTTCAAGCAATGTAGTTGTTAGGAATGTGGGTGGTAAGAAATTAAAAGTTCGAGATACATCACGCCTTCAATCTGTAGGTAATAGTGTTACAATGGGAGTTGACCGGTTTTCAAAATTACGTAAAACAAATGTAAACTTCGGTTACGGTACAGCTCCAGCTCAGAACTTTTCATATAATAAAAATGAATTATACACTGACTATGAATCGATGGATACAGATGCTATTATATCTTCAGCTTTAGATATATATGCAGACGAATCAACTATGAAAAATGAATTTGATCAAGTCCTAACAATCCAATGTCAGAATGAAAATGTACAAAAAATATTACACAATTTATTTTATGATATATGTAATATTGAATTTAACCTTTGGCCGTGGTTACGTAATATGTGTAAATATGGTGATTCGTTCTTGAAACTAGATATTACAGAAGGGTACGGTGTAGTTAATGTTGTTCCACTATCATCATATGAGATGACTCGTGAAGAGGGAGAGGATCCTGAAGATCCTTATAAGGTTACATTTAAACAGGACGGAGCAGGTGGTCAGCTGGAGTACCAAAATTTTGAGATAGCACACTTTAGATTATTATCCGATTCAAATTTTTTACCTTATGGAAAGTCAATGGTTGAACCAGCTAGAAAAACTTGGAAGCAATTAACTATGATGGAAGACGCTATGATGATTCATAGAATAATGAGAGCTCCAGAAAAGCGTATTTTTAAAATAGATGTTGGTAATATACCTCCAAACGAAGTTGATGCATATATGCAAGCTATTATTGATAAGATGAAAAAGGTACCATATGTTGATCAAACAACTGGTGAGTACAATCTTAAGTTTAATATGCAAAATATGATGGAAGATTTTTATCTACCAACAAGAGGTGGTGAATCAGGTACTGGTATTGAATCTGTATCAGGTTTAGATTTTAACGCTATCGATGATATCGAGTATTTACGAAATAAAATGATGTCAGCATTAAGAGTGCCAAAAGCATTTTTAGGATATGATGAACAGGTTAATGGTAAAGCGACATTAGCAGATGAAGATGTACGATTTGCGAGAACGATAGAACGTTTACAACGAATAGCTGTATCTGAATTAACTAAAATTGCAATAGTACACTTGTATACACAAGGATTTGAAGATGCAGATCTAGTAGATTTTGAATTGTCACTAACAACTCCATCTACAGTATATGAGCAAGAAAAAATAGCTATATGGCAAGAAAAAATAAGACTAGCAACTGATATACAAGGCTCTAAACTTCTATCAGATGAATGGATTTACGAAAATATATTTAATATGGGTGATGCAGCTTGGAAAGATGAGCGTGAAAGTGTTATTACTGATTTGAAATTAAAATTCCGTCAATCACAGATAGAGCAAGAAGGTAATGATCCAGCTAAAACATTAAGATCGTTTGGTACTCCACATGATATGGCTTCTTTAGGTCAACAATCAGGTGAAGAGGTAAGTGATGCTCCAGTTGGTAGACCTGATGTTGGAATGAAGTACAAATCTACTGAACATCCAGGAGGTCAAGATCCTATTGGTGATAAGGACATGCATAAAACCTTTCAACAAGATAAAAATCCTTTAAAGCACAATTTTAGAGGCAATAGCCCGTTAGCTAGGGAGGATAAACGTTCAAAGTATAAAAATGTTATTAAATCTTTAAAATCTACGAGTAAGTCTAGAAGTGTTTTAAAAGAAACATTAACAGATAAAAAGAAAGAGTATAACGATAAAGGTAGTTTATTAGACGAAGGCAATATTATTGACGGAACTATATAATCTTTTTCCAAAACATCATATTTATATATGATAAAAACTATGTCTAACGGCAACGAGGGTAAGTGATGAGCACATTAAAACATTCAAAAATTAAAAATACAGGTATACTATTTGAGTTACTTGTACGACAGGTAGCATCAGATACGCTATCTAGAGATAATTCAGAGGCCGTGAGGATCATTAAAGAATATTTCTCTACTAAAACACAGTTAGGGCGAGAGCTTGAACTATACCAGACTATACTAACTGAGAAGTTCAGCTCAGAATCACAAGCTAATCGATTTATTGATGCAGTACTATCAAGTAGACGGAAACTAAATCAATCTAAATTACGTCGTGAAAAGTATAATCTTATTAAAGAGATCAAAGAGCATTACGATCTTGATAAATTTACAAAAGCAAGAGTTGATAACTATAGAACCTTAGCATCAACATATACTATCTTTGAAAATACATCTTTAAAACCATCTGAAGGAGTTAAAATTAGATACAACTTAGTTGAAGCAGTTACAGGTAAACGAGCTAACAAACAAATTAAAAAACAGATTGTATCTGAATATCAGAAGCAGGATAAAGATATGCAGCTACTATCTTACCAGATCTTGGTTGACAAGTTTAACGAGAAGTATGGTGATTTATCTAATAAACAGAAAAATGTGTTGCGTGAATATATTAATAATGTATCTAATACTAGCAACTTAAAAGAACTTATATCATCAGAAGTACCTCATATTAAACGTACACTTAGAAACAAGATTCGTTCAACTAAAGATCCAGTTATGCGAATTAAATTGAAAGAGGTGGCTAAGCAAGCAACTGCTCTTGGTAAAAGGAATGTTATTAAAGATCAAGAAGTTTTATCTTTAATGAGATTTTACGAGTTAATTAAAGAGCTTAAAAATATAAAGTAATATTATGAAATTTAATATCAAGAACTGGCAAGACAAGCATTTAATCAAAGAATCAAAAGGTTTGAAACGAGAAATCGATTTTAAATCCCAAAAAGCTTTTCAAAAGTATGATGCTAAACATAAAATGCGATCAACTACCAAAGTGAACGTAGCTGGTAAAGATACAACAGCAGGTGAAGCAGGTGGTAAAGAAACGACTGCAGGTGGAGCAGCTTCATCAACATCATCTGCTCACGCGAGTAAATTTACTCCAGAACAAAAGAAATCAGTAGTAAGTTCTGCAGCTGTACGGATCTCCAGAGATATTTCAAATGAATTTGGAAGAACTAAACATCCTAAATACGACTCACAGATGATGATGAGCCCTATAAGCAAAATATATATGACTGGAATGTCAATTGATGACGCTATGACTGAGATAGGCAGCCTTATGGGTACTGAATATGAAAACACTCGTATGACTTCATATGGTGAACCCAAAAAAGAAAAGCATTCTCTCGTACCCATGACAAAGAAATTTGAAAAACAATTGCGTGCTCAAATGGAAGATGTGTATACCGGAAAGTATGATAGTTGGGTTGATGGAGTTAGAAGTCAGACAAGTTATCAAAATATAGATCCGGAATCCGATAAGCGAATAAAGGCTAATGCAGCTAAGATGAACGCTGTAAAGAAGGTAAAGTCTGACAAAGAATGGAAAGCACATAAAATTCAGCAAGCAAAGGATAAAGCTGAAAAGCTAAAAAATAGAACACCAAAAGAAATTGAAAAAGCAAAAACACAATTCAAATTTAGTGAATATGATTATGAATCTCCAAAAGAGTATCGAGATAATGTTAAGGATATATTGCAAAAGACATATGATTTAGATAAAGTTGATCCAGATAGAATGCAACAAATGATTGATGGTGCAGACGAATACTTTTACGATGAAGCAAGATCAGCAGGAAAAGCTGGCAGACGGTCTAAACCCACAAGTGCAAAAAACTTCGCTAGTTATATAGAGCAGTACTTTGATGAAGATGGTGTTAAGCCAAAAAATGAATCAATTACATCTCGATCCACAAGAATACAAGAAGCAAAGATATATCGAACTATTCAACAATTGAAAGGTTTAGAGAAAAAGTAATATGCTATTCAATATTAAAAACTGGCAAGACAAGCACCTTATTACAGAATTAGATTTCAGAAATCAAAAAGCTTTTCAGAAATATGATGCTGAAAATAAGATACGTAAATCAACTAAAATAACAGTTGGTGGTAAATCAACTACAGCAGGGGAACAAGGTGGTGGTACAGATGTTGAAGGTTCAAAAGGTGATGCAAGTGGTGGTAAAGATGTTGAAGGTTCAAAAGGTGAAGCAAGTGGTGGTAAAGGTGCTCAAGGTTCAAATGCATTTTATAACTCAGATAAAAAAGAAAGAAGAAAACTTTTCAAAAAGCATAATACATGGAAGAAAGATGCAGATAAAAATATCAACAAGGAAAGATATCGACTCTTTCACATGCCTGACAGAAAAAATCCTGAAGAACTTAAGAATACAAAAATCACAACACCCCCTGAGTTTAGAGCTAGTGTAGAAAGCCAATTAAGGTATCCAGGTGTAAGAGATGATGACCAGTGGGTGCAATCTGTTAGAGATGCCATAGATAAAGCGGACACAGAAACAATTAACTCTGCAATAGATTTTCTAGATGCATATCATACAGATCTACACAAACGAAAAGTTGCTGAATACATGCCAGGTGGTAAAAAGTACGAAGCGAATCCAGAGGCTTATAAGGATGGAACTAGAGGTTATGACGACGCAGTTATGCAGGACCCAGATCAATATTCACGAACATTAGCTGGTATCCTTTCAGGAAGAACAAATACAGGTGATGGTATGTTCAGACATGTTGGTATATGGACACCTCCTAACGACACTGGTACAACTAGAGAAGATTATAATAACAACTATGATAAAGATGGTAATAAGATGAAGAAAGAATCAGTAAATCCACGATCCACAAGAATTCAAGAAGCAAAAATGTATCGAACTATTCAAGAATTGACAAGGTTAGACAAACACTTAATCAAGGAATCTAAATTGAAAGAAATGGATTTCAAAGATAAAGCTGCGTTTGATAAATACCAGTCTAAACATAAAATGCGATCAACTACCAAAGTGAACGTAGCTGGTAAAGATACAACAGCAGGTGAAGCAGGTGGTACTCACGCAGCTGCAAGTAGGGATGGTGCATACACATTTGATAAAGGTGATGCTAAAATCGATTATGACAAAGAATGGGAAAAGAGAAAAGCTCGAATAAAATCAACGCCTGATATTAAGTCTGGTGATTCTCTTGGAAAGACGTCAAGTGGAAAAGATATGGTAGTATATAAGAATAATAAAGCTTTTTTTGAAGATACTAAAGACTATACATTAGAAGATCATCAAGAGGCGTTAAAAGTCCTGACGGACATGCCTCACGAGAATCATATTAATGTTCAGAACCAATTCAAGCATGAAGATGCTATAGATAGGTTGAGTAATAGTCCCTTACATCAATTCAAAGAGGTTAGTAAACAAGCTGACAAGCTCCGATCAAGCATTGAAAGAAGAGAAGAAGACTTTCTAAATTTTGGATATACCGACAAACAGGAAGCAAAGGCAAAAGCTGATAAGAAAAAGCTGAAAATGATGGATAAGCAAGTGGATAAGCTCCAAAAGAAGCACTATAAAGCTTTAGAGAAAGGTTTATAAATGGAATCATACATTAAAAAAATGTTAAACGAGTTAGAGGAATCTCAAGAAGAATTAGATGAGATGAGTGTGACTGGTAATCTTGATGGTGGTGAAGGGCCTCCAAAAACTCCATTTGCGTTTGGGAAAGGTCGAAAAAAAGACAAAAAGAAAACTAAAGATGTTGCAACCAATAGTACTGGAATGACTTTAGTAAAGAAAAAACCTAATCGTATATATAAAGGTAACATAGGTGAGTCAACTTATAAAAAATTTATGGCAGAAGTGAACTATAATGATTATAAAAAAGATGATTCAATGTCAGCAAAGCAAAAGGTTAACACTTCAATTAAAGAGGTAAATCGGAAGCTTTTCGAGATAGAACGAATAATCCACCAGAACAACAAGTTAAAAACTGAGATGGGTGTAACTAATGGTAACTACTGGAAATCAACACAAGCTAAATTTGGAAAAATTAGTGAACGTATGGTTCGAATTGGTTCCGCAATAAGGAAATTGGGATCATAATGGAAAGACAAGTATTAGTAGATTATATACCGTTTCACGTAACTCCACAGCAAATTAACGAATCAATGTCTAGTAACGGTGGACGAGTGATAGTAGAAGGTGTATTACAGCGATCAGGAGCTAAAAATCAAAACGGTAGAATATATCCAAAAGAAATTTTAGCTCGTGAAGTAGCTAACTATAAAAAAATTCAAATAGCAGAAAAACGAGCTCTAGGAGAATTAGATCACCCTGAATCATCAGTAGTAAATTTAAACAATGTATCTCATAATATATTAGATTGCTGGTGGAATGGTGACGATGTTATAGGTAAAGTTGAAATTCTAGGCACACCATCCGGTAATATCCTTAAAGAATTACTTCAAGCAGGTATTCTATTAGGTATCAGCTCAAGAGGGTTAGGATCAGTCAGAGAGCTAGATGAAGGTACAGTAGCAGTAGAAGATGATTTTGAACTTATATGTTGGGACTTTGTAAGTAACCCATCAACACATGGAGCATTTATGAAACCTGTACAGAGTGAGGGTGTTTTATCAGAAGGTGTATTAAAACAAAATCAAAGTTATGCAAAAGTAAACACAATTATTAGAGACATCCTCTGTGAGATGAAAGGGTGCTGTCCAGTAGACTAGGGAAAACTATGATTAGAATGAAAAAAATATTGACAGAAACAAAGCAAGAAGAAAATTACCGTAAATTAAGCGGTAAACAGAGAAAGCTTGTAGTAGATGCAGTTAACAAGTTTAATAAATTTGAACAACACATTTATAGACAAAAAGATGTTAAGGATGTAGTTGAAGCAATAAAAATTATAAGTGAGTATGCTGGTAGGTTAGCTTTAGATGAAACAGGTGATTGGTTTGATGGTGTAACTGTTAAGAAGGATGTTAAAGAAATTAATGACAGTGTTAAGTTATTTGAAAAAACAGCTAAAGAAGTAGGCACCTTGCAACATCGTTTAGAAGCTATGTACGAGAATATCGGTGGTAAATTAAGCCGTTACTATGAAATAGCAGATGTAGATAATACTGTCCCAGTAGCTCCAAAAAATGCTAATTTAAAAGAAAAGCAAGTTTTTTACACCGATGATAAAGGTAGAAAACGTAAATTTGATGACGGTAAATAGAGAGAATTATGAAAGTAGATAAACAATTTAGCAATATGAAATTAAAGCAACTATTAAGTGAAAATGTATTAGGTGCTTTACCATCCTCAAAATTAATGAAGATGAAATGGAATCCGGTAACTGATGAAAAATCTCAAGTAACTGAAGATACAATAAACGAAGAGTATGTTGAATCTATGGATTCTATAAAACTAGATAAACACCTAAAAGACATTGAAAAGCTATGGAAGGCTTGGAAAAATGGTCCTATGACAGAGAGAAGTGATATTGTTCCTGCAGGAAAGGAATTAACACATTATATTTTGTTATGGATGAGAAAGACATTCAAATAAATTGGTATTCAGTAGGTTGTTTAAATTATTTTTCGTATATTTAATATAAATTAAGTAATAAACTAAAATAAACTAAATGGCTTACAACAGACAACAAAAGCATCGTAATCAATCAGATACGAGCACCCGGAATCACGATTCCAAAAAACCGCACTTTAAGAAAAGAAAGCGATTAACTCGGGAAGATTATCAAATACCAGGTTGCGCTCGAGGTATTAAAATTCCAGAAGGATCAAGTATTGATATGGCATTAAAACGTTTCAAGAAAATGATGAAAATGACTGGTGTAATTGATGAACTTAAAGAGAGAAGGAGATATGAAAAACCTTCCAAAGCAAAGTATGAAGCTCGTAAGAGAGTTGCAGCTATAACCAGTATGAATGATATTCGTAATATAAAGCGTGAAAGTAAGCAAACTTGGGTGGCTATAGTTGATGGTAAAGCGCAGTAATAATAGTATACTATATAAATTAAAGGAAACCCTAGTGGTTTCTTTTTTTTTGCTCTATTTATTTCTAGATAAGAATACACTACGCTTTTTTAAGCAACCTATGTAGTGTGAGATATAGAAACTAATTATTATTAAGAATTCAAATATTCTTATTTCCACAAACAAATTTAAGGAGAATAGACAATGAATGATCTATTAAAAGAAGCAATCGCTGATGCTAAAGCTGTTCGAACAACCGCTCTTGCTAATGCAAAACTTGCTCTTGAGGAAGCTTTCACTCCAAAACTACAATCAATGATTTCTGCTAAAATTCAAGAAGAAGCAGAATACGATGATTTAGATGAGGAAGAAATGGATGACATGGGCGAAATGCGTGAAGACGAGCATGAAGCAATGGACGATATGGAAGAAGGCGGAATGGGAGAAGACGAACACGACATGGGTGAAATGCGTGAAGACGAACATGAAATGCGTGAAGACGAACATGAAATGGAAGAAGACATGGAAGACGAAATGACTGAAATGGACGATGAAATGGAAATGGAAGGACATCACGAAGGACATGACGAAATGCGTGAAGACGAGCATGAAATGGATGACATGGAAGAAAGTGACGATGAGTTAGAATTAGAATCTATCATCAAAGAACTAGAAGATGAAATCGAAGAAGATGAGCATGAACTTGAAGAAAGTAATGATGCATCATCAGGAATCGGAGGATCCGATAACAAACAACCTGCACCAGCAGCTAATGCAGATAGCACAGATGATCCAGAAGGAACAGGTGCTAAAGTAGTAGCCGAGTCAGAAGACGGTATGGAAGGTGAATCTGAAACTTTAGATACTTTAAAAGAAGAAGATGAAGACGAAATCGATTTAGAGGAAGTCATCAGATCTTTAAGAGAAGAAGAAGAAGAATTAGAAGAATCGGAAGACGGAATGGAAGGTGAGTCGGAAACGATTAACAACCTAACTGAAAAACTTAAAGAATCTTACTCAGTAGTAAAATTCTTACGAAGTAAAATCAATGAAGTTAACCTATTAAATGCTAAATTGTTATTTACTAACAAATTATTTAGAAATGGTAACTTGAACGAAAGTCAGAAGTTAAGAGTAATCGAAACTTTCGACAGAGCAAAATCAACTAGAGAAGTTAAATTAGTTTATACTACTTTAGCAGAATCTACAATGGCTACTAGAATGAAAAGAAGCAAAAAAGCAATTAAAGAAGGATTTGCATCAAAAGCGGTTGGGTCAACTAAACCACGTAGAGCAATTATTTCTGAGGGCGCTGACATGGCTTCAAGATTTAAAAAACTAGCCGGATTAACAAAATAATAATTATATCGAGGAGATAAAAAAATGGCACGACAAACTACAGTTGGAAATATCCTTGCTAATACTAGTAATAATCACAAAGCACAATTATCTGAAACAAGAGGAATTGTATCTAAGTGGAACAGAACTGGTTTATTAGAAGGAATGGACAACGAATACGAAAAGCATGGTATGGCAATATTGCTAGAAAACCAAGCTAAACAACTTATCGACGAAGCATCAAGAACTGGTACATCAACTAACTCAGAAGAGTGGTCAGGTGTTGCATTACCATTAGTTCGAAGAGTGTTCGCCGAGATCGCAGCAAAGGAATTTGTTTCGGTTCAACCTATGAATTTACCTTCAGGTCTAATTTTCTACTTGGATTACAAGTATGGAACTGATGACTCAAAAGGATTCACAACTACCTCAGGTAAAGATTCACAAAAAGACTCAGTCTTTGGTGAAACTGATGCTACCGGTGACCCTACAGAAGGTCTTTACGGATCAGGTCGTTATGGATACTCAATTAACTTTGTATCTTCATCTAATTCAATTCTTGCAGCTACAGGATCGTTAACAGGTGATATGTATAACTTTAATACAGTATTCTCTCAATCTTATGCTGGTCAATTCGGTTTAGGTGGAGCAGTATATAATGTACTTATTCCATTATCAGGTGTAACAGAATCATTAGCTACAGGAACTACTTATGACCTAGATGCAGTTAAATCATGGAAATTAAATCACTCAACTACTGATGCAGTAAAAGCTCAGTTTAGTGAATTTACACAATTAACTAATGCAGCTGGTACTGAAGTAACTAGAGATGCAGCAACTCACGTTAGATTTGTAGCTTCTGGTTCAAATGGTGCTGGTGTTGGTGCAGGTATGATTAAAACTACTTTTGGTGTTAAATTCCCAGTATTACCAACTGATACTACAAGAGGTGACTTTGAGGATGGTAAAGCAGGACAGCCAAGAGATACAGACAACCTTGAGATTCCAGAAATTAATTTGGAAATGAAGTCTATTGCAATTGTTGCTAAGACTAGAAAACTTAAGGCTGTATGGACTCCAGAGTTCGCGCAAGATCTTAATGCTTATCACTCAATTGATGCTGAAGCTGAATTAACTTCTATGTTATCTGAATACATCTCTCAAGAGATTGACTTAGAGATTTTAGACATGTTAATGAACAATGCATTAGTTGAAGAAAATTGGTCAGCTATAGTAGGTGAAAAATACGATGGTAACAACGTATTCGCAACTGCTAATACAGGTGAAGCTTACAACCAAGGTACTTGGTTCCAAACTTTAGGTACAAAAATACAAAAAGTTTCGAATAAAATTCACGCTAAAACAATGCGTGGAGGTGCTAACTGGTTAGTTTGTTCTCCAGACGTTGCAACTATCTTAGAATCAATTCCAGGATATGCAGCATCAACAGATGGAAACCAATCATCATTTGCAATGGGTGTTCAGAAAGTAGGGCAATTAGCAAACAGATTTACTGTTTACAAAAATCCTTATGTACAATCTAACACTATCTTAATGGGCTTTAGAGGTACACAATTCTTAGAAACGGGTGCAGTATATGCTCCTTATGTTCCATTGATTATGACTCCTTTAGTTTATGATCCTACAAACTTCACTCCACGTAAAGGTGTTATGACACGTTACGCGAAGAAAATTGTAAGACCAGAATTTTATGGTAAAATCAACATTAGAGGGTTACATACTATCTAATAGATTTCACATTTATTTAAGAAAAGACCTCATTTATTTGAGGTCTTTTTTTTTTGGTTAAGCGTATATACGACTACTTATATAAAAGTTTTAGGAGATTATATGTACAAAGACAAGCCAAAGAACAACAAGAAGGGATATCGTTTCAAGCTATCATTAACTCAAGAACAAAAGACTGCAAAAGCGGAGATATTGCAAAATGATGTATCCGTTATAGTAGGTAAAGCTGGTAGTGGTAAGACATTGCTTGCATGCCAAATTGCCTTACAAGCTTTACTTGAAAAGCAAGTTAATAGAATAGTAATAACGAGGCCAACTATATCTAAAGAAGATATAGGACACCTACCAGGTAATATTAAAGAAAAGATGGACCCTTGGGTAGCACCTATCTATGGTAACATGTACCAGTTGTTACGTAAGGAGCGCATTGATGAAATGGTTGCTAGAGAACAGATAGAGATTGTTCCAGTATCTTATATGAGAGGTAGAACTTTTACCAATTCAGTAGTATTAGTAGATGAGTGTCAAAATCTTGATAACGCTCAAACTTTAATGATCTTGCAACGTATTGGTAGAGATTCAAAAATGTTTTTCTGTGGTGATGTAGGTCAAGTCGACTTAAAACGACAGAGGGATAGTGGTTTAGCGTTTCTATCATCTATTAAACGGGTTAAAGGTATACATACGATTGAGTTATTAGAAAATTACCGACACCCTATTCTTAAAGACCTATTAGAAGTATACGAAAACTTCCCTTCTTCTTAGGTTCCTTCATATTTATATATGATAAACTATAATCATATTTTAAGGGAATTTTTATGGCACGATTAGATATTCAGATTTGGCCCGGAAGCGGGAGTATAAGTACAGTTAGTGGAAGCACACCTTTTGGGTTATATGATAACGATTCAATTTATGTATCTGAGAGCTTAAAGGTAGCTGATTTCTGTGCTAAAAAGTTAGGTTACCCTATCACCGACATTGAAATGCAAGATATTCAATTCTATGCATGTTTTGAAGAGTCAGTAACTGAGTATGGTGCACAAGTAAATCAGTTTCGTATACGTGAAACTATGTTGGATGTAAAAGGGTATTCAACCGGAAGTTCATTCACAGGAAAAAACATAACATCAACATTAGGGGCTCAAATAGCTATTGCAGAGAATTATGGAACTGAAGCTGGTTCCGGAGGTAATGTATCTTATAAATCGGGATCTGTAACTTTAAAGAAAAACGAGCAAGATTATAATCTTCAAAAATTGTGGGCAAATGATAATGAAGAAGGTAAACGGATAGTAGTAACTAAAGTATTTTTTGAAGCTACACCAGCTATAACTAGATTTTTTGATCCTTTTGTAGGTACAGGTATGGGCTCTCAGCAAATGTTAGATGGATTTGGATTTGGAGGAATGTCACCAGGGATTAATTTCTTATTAATGCCAGTGTATGCAGATGTATTACGTATGCAAGCAATTGAGTTCAATGATCAGATAAGAAAATCAGCATACAGCTTTCAATTACGTAATAATGAGTTAAAACTATTTCCTAGACCAGGATCATCCGGAGGAAAGGTTTGGTTTGAATATTACGTAGAAGCAGAACGAAACGATCCTCTACGAACTAATGATTATGGAAACAACGGTGAGGGGGTAATTAGTGATTATAGTAATGTACCACTAACTAACTTAACATACAAAGAAATTAATAGTGTTGGAAAGCAGTGGATATGGAAGTATGCAGCAGCATTAGCTAAAGAACTATTAGGTGCAGTAAGAAGTAAATTCGGAACTATACCTATTCCAAATTCAGAAGTAAGTTTAGATGGATCTACTCTAAAATCTGAAGCAGCAACAGAAAAAGAGTATTTACTTACTCAGTTAAGGGAAACATTAGAAGCAACAAGCAGGACAAAACAGTTAGAGATGAAGCGAGAGGAATCAGAAAATCTTCAACAATCATTAAACCGTGTACCATTAAAAATTTATATAGGATAATTATGCCACTATTTTCAGGAGCAAGAGATATTAGTTTATTTGAAAAACTTAATGAAGAACTCATTAATAGTGTTATTCAAACCGAAATTTATTTTTATAAATTAGTTATAGATGAAACTGGTGATAATGTATACGGTGAAGGTACAGATAAAAGGTATTATGCAGGAATAAAGCTGCCAACGTTAGTTGATAGAAGTAATCAAAGTTACGTTGAAGAAGCTTATGGAGTTGATTTACAGCAAGCTGCAGTATTCTCTTTTTTAAGAAAAGAGTTTACAAAGATATCTTTAGTACCTGAGGTTGGTGATATAGTTGAATGGGATAAAGCATATTTTGAAATAGATTCAATGGTAGATAATCAAATAATTGGTGGTAAGGATCCAGATTACTCGTTAACTGGTGGCGAGCATGGTAGCTCACACTCTATAATATGTACAACACATATGACTAGAATGAGTAGATTAAATATAGAAGATGTTAGGTATGGCTCTAATACTTCTGAATACTCGTTTCCTAAAGGAATATAATTATGGCTAGAAACACACCTATATCAACCCTTCATAGATTTCATCCAGCTGCATTTAACCCTTTAGAAACTGCAGAACCGACATCAAAAGCTTTTAGTAAAGCACCTAGATCTGCTAAACTGGTGAGACGTGAGTCACAGATACGCAGAGATATTGATACAAATAACGGTATTAGTATTACCTTATATGATATTGATTTTGCAATTAAGCGGTATATAGAGCAGGTAATAAACCCTTACATTCTAGAGAACGGCAGAAAGGTACCTGTACCAGTTCAGTATGGTTCACCAGAAAAATGGACATCAATGCAAAAATTAGCTGCTTTGAAAGATGGAAAATCAAAAAGTAATTTCCCTTTAATTGTGTACTCAAGAACTAATGTAAGTAAAAATACAGAATTAGCTAAATTAAATGTATTTAGTGGTCGTGAAGATCAGATGATGGATCACTTTATTAACCGGTACTCGGAAATAAATAAATATGATAAATTTTCAACCCAAATTGGTAGGCAACCGAAGAGGGAGAGGTATTCCATGATTGTACCTACTTTTGTAGATATATCATATAATATACAAATATATTGTGATTATATTGAACAGATAAACGGTATAAATGAAATGTTTTGGGATCATCAAGGAAAGGCTTGGGGAATAGAGTATAAGTTTATGACTGCATATTCATCAACTGACCTAAGTACAACAGTACCATCAGATGGTGACAGGCTAGTAACAAGTAATATTGATCTAAATGTAAAAGCAGGTCTAATATCTAAAGATAAAGATATGCAACCTTCAACAGGTAAAAACATTACATCATACAATATTGCATTTAAAACAAGAACGATAAGTGATATAAATAATATAAGTGATTTTCTATAAAATACATATTTATATAGGATAGATACTATTAGGGAAAGATATGGCTAAACCAGGCGATTTAAGCAGCAAAAAAATAAAGAATTCATATAAAGCGATCGTGCAACACGATGGTGCAACCTCTAGGTTGTATGATGGTACAGGTTCACGTGTTAACAGCATTGATGTACCGAGAATTACTGCAAGTAATGCATCTCTCGCTAACATACAAGATCTACAGCACCTAACTGTCTCAAGAGTTCAAATAGATACACATTTATCAGTTTCTGGTTCAACCTTTTTAGGGGATGATTGTGGAACTGATCAAGTTAAGGTAGTTGGAAATACCTGGATAACAGGCTCACTGACCGTATCAGGATCATGTCAAGGATCTTTTAGAAGTATAGGTCAAGCTAAATTTATTTATTTAGATAATCCTGGTATTGAAGATCAAAAACCTGCTCGTGTTACTCGAGGGATGGTAAAGGGTAAATATAATGTACCTCGATTTGGTGGTGAAGTAGCTGCCTTAGATGTATATGGAAATGCAGTTATTACAGGTTCCCTTATAGTAACTGACACAGTATTTGCTCAAGAATTTCATTCTGAAACTGTATCGCAATCAATAATATTTACAAGTGGTTCAACTAAATTCGGTGGCGACTTTAATGATACAATGACTGTTACTGGAAGTATTTTTCAATCCGGATCAGATGTTTATTTTTTAAATGGCATTGGTATTGGAACCACCGGTAGTTTAAAAACTGGTACATTTGATGAACCAGGTCAAGATAATCCTGTAGAGTTTACGCATCTACTGACAATATCTGATCCAGGACATAACGGGTTACAGTATAAAAAAGGTAAACTTATATATGCCGGGTATGGTAGTAAAAATGCAACCCATGTATCTGCAAGTGATACGGTAAGGGTAAGAGATTATTCAGCTGGTACAGTAGGTGACGATGTATTTGTAATCTCTCAAGTATCTAAATCTGTATTTTTCTCAACTAATGATGAATATAATGTTGGTATAAGTGTACCGTCTGGTTCAAATTCACAAGTAGATCAAAAACTTGTAGTAAGCTCATCATCAGATACAAGAGTAAAAATAGAATCTGCAACTAAAGCCACATCAGCATCTTTATATTTAGAATCCGGTCAAGGAGTTTGGGAGCTAGCAGTAGCATCTAGATCGGCTGCAGAAGAGAATATGCTTGAAGAGTCGTTAGTATTTAGAACGCGTAATTCAAAAGCTATTCATAGTGCATGGAGTGCTAACGGTACTTATGCTGAATCACTTAGATTGAACAATTTAGGTAAAGCAGGATTTAATATACCGTACGATACAGCAACTTATGAACTCAACCAGCAAGTTACTGTAAGTGGTTCCTTAAATATAATTCAAGGAAGAACTATAGATATAAATTCAGGTACATTCCATAACTCAGATAATACAAACGGAATTTACTTCAACAATCAGAAAATGATATATGTTTCTGGTTCAGGTGCAGCTACAAGTATATTCTTAGGTGTAGCCGCTGGTGGTGTAGCTACAGCTACTGATGGTCACGCTAATATAGGATTTGGTTACCAGTCAGGTATGTCTTTAACTAGTGGTCATCGGAATGTACTGATAGGGGATAATGCTGGTAAAGCAGTAAGTACAGGTGATGCGAATGTGTTCATAGGAGAAGCTGCAGGACTAAAAGCTACTACCGCTGAGAATTGTATTGCAATTGGGACTGGTGCATTATATAACACAGTAGCTGGTGCCCAAAGTAATATTGCTATTGGACATATGGCTATAAAAACTGGTGTAGCTACTGGTGATTATAACACTGCTATAGGAACTCTAGCTTTAGAAGATTTAACTACAGGTGCAGATAATGTAGCAATTGGTAGTTCAGCAGCTTTAAACTTAACTACTGCAACTGATTCAATTGCAATCGGACACGATGCAATGTCAGGTGGTGTAACCACAGGTAACACTAACATAGGGATAGGTAAAACTACCTTGAACAGTTTAATAGCAGGTACAGGTAATATTGCTTTAGGTAGAAGTGCTGGAAAAGCAATGGTTGACAACGAACATAATATTGCTATTGGTCATCACGCACTTTATACATCAGCTGGAACTGCAGATAAAAATATTGCTATCGGTTACAATGCAATGAAGGGATCTCTTGTAACTGGAGCTGATAATATTGGTATTGGTCAACTAGCATTAGATGCATTGTTAGGAGGAGCCAACAATATTGCATTGGGTAAACAAGCTGCAGAAGAGTTGACAACAGGTTCAGATAATATTGCACTTGGATTAACTGCAATGGGTGCAGGTATTACTACAGGTGATAGAAATATTGCTATTGGTAAACTATCTTTGAATACAGTAACTGGTGGAGAAGATAATATAGCAATAGGGTACCGAGCTCTAAGAGATACACAAGCAACTGCAGCAAGAAATGTTGCTATAGGGTATCAAGTTGCATATGATGGCGTACTCACTGGTGTAGATAACATAATAATGGGTACTGATGCAGCAAATGCTGCAACTTCATTAACTGAAAATATAGTTATTGGGCATAAAGCAGTAGAAACTGGTGTCATGACAGGTGATCATAATACAGTAATTGGTCCAAGAGCTGCACAAATTATAACATCTGGAGCGGATAACGTAATAATAGGTGGTTCTGCTGGAGTATCAGTAAATACAAACACAAAAAATGTTTTAATAGGATCAGGTTCTGATGCATCTGCTGGTTTAGATAATGCGTATGCAATTGGAACAGGTGCTTCTGTAGCTCAAGCTGATTCATTAATACTAGGTGGTCAAACTGGTAAACGGTTTAGAACTGCAATAGGAGGTATAACGAAACCAAATGCAACTTTAGAAGTATCTGGAACGATTAACGTAACAGGTTCAGCTGTATTCTCAGGATCAGCAACTAATGGTTTAGGTCATGAAGGTCATACATTGAAAACTATCGGTACTACTGTAATGTCAGGTACCTTAAACAATGAGCACTTCAGAAAAATGAGAGCTCTTGAAGTATCCGGTACTACAAGTTTTCATGGTAATATGTTTATAACTGGTAATCTATTTGTATCTGATATTGTAGTTGCTCAAGAGTTTCACACTGAATTTGTATCAGCTTCTATAACATTCTCGTCTGGCTCTAATAAGATGGGTGATACTAATGATGATATGCAAATGATGACAGGCTCACTGCGAGTTTCAGGGTCAGGAGCTCACTACTTTATGGGTAAACAAGACTCATCAGGTGTAGGTCCAGGTGCAGGTGGTTCTGGAAATGCAAAAGTTGGTATCAATACAATGGCTCCTGCATATGAATTAGAAGTTGCTGGTGACGTAGGTATTGATAGATTTATATACCACTCAGGTGATACAGATACACATTTACTATTTAGTAATACAGATAAATTAAGATTATCAGCTGGTGGTCATAGATTATCAGTATCAGGATCAACTAATAATAGTAAAGTAGTAATTAACGAGAGCAAAGGTGAGATGAACTTCCAGATACAGGGACTCACGCATGCTGGTAGTTTAGATGAGGAAAATGTATTATTTGTATCAGGTGGAGCTTTAATTACTGAAAACTCTGCTACTCAGAGAGGTTCAGTCGGTATACGTACCTCTAACCCTACTAAAGCATTGACTGTATCTGGTTCAATTAGTGCAAGTAATGATCTATACGTTCTAGGTGACGGTACATTTGGTACTGCAACTGTGAATATTAAAGCTAACGGACAACTTACTGCATCTAGTAATATATGGGCAAGTGGAATTGGTAGTTATATTAGTTCAAGTACATTAAGAGTTCAACATCTAACCGCCTCCAGAGTAACTGCAAGTGTGGTAAGTGCAAGTCTTATGGTTGTAGCTAAATCAGGTAGTTTTCTGAATTTAGTTGTGACAGGTTCAGGTGCAGCTGGATCAGGATCATTTGGTAGGATAGATGTTGATAGAATTCGAATTCATAATCATGAGATAGTGGATGGAGCTGGGTTAACTGTAGATGGATTAACTACTATTTTAGGAACTGCAGGGCAGAACGATCAACCAACAGTAATGCACGGAAATCTTACTGCTTCTAATGCATGGTTCAGTGGATCAGGTGGTAATATATCTGCATCTACAATGACACTTACTAACAATTTAACAATAATGGGTAATATATCAGCTACTCATATAACAGCATCCGGTGAAATAAGTTCAAGTAGTACAGGTTCATTTGCATACTTAAGAGTAGCAGCTAATCCAGTACCTGCAGCATCTAATAATGTAGTAATAGCTGAGTTTGTAGGAGATTCAGATTCACTTATAATTAAGAATGAAGCAGAAGGTGACTATTCAATTGGTAATAATGCACAAGACAATAAAATTGTATTTAGAGATGGCTCAGGTGGATTAGATTTCTATTATAATAACTTAAATTTAATGGCTCTTACTGAGCATGGAGTTGGTATATCTGCTACTAACTCTACAGTAAATAACGCAGCTGGACAAACACTTCAAGTCCGTGGTAATATATCAGGTTCAGGAGCATTAACTGTTCAAGGGTCAGGATCGTTTGGAGGTCACGTTACAGCATCAGGTAATATAAAATCAGCAGGTGATATAAGCGCAAGTGGGACTGGTTATTTTGGTAATGTTTACGCTCCAGGAAATATAAGTTCAAGTATAACTGCAACAGGTTCGTTTGGTGATGGTAGATTTATAAGTCGTGTTGGTATAGGAACAAATACACCAGATTGCAGCCTTGAAGTAGATGCTGCAGCAGATAATTTAATTGCAAGATTTAATTCAACAACTAATGAAGACATTACAAAGGGAATAAGAATTAATGCCCCAGATGCTGGTGGAACACAAATATATATGGATCTTGTAGTTGATCCTGTTGGAGATAAAGTAGGAATCGGAATTGGTACAGCTGGTGGTAATTTACCAATTGGAGATGCTAATCTTGATAATGCAGAATTGGTAATAGATTCTTCTGGTAATATTGGTATAGGAACATCTTCACCAACTGAAATATTAACAGTAGAAGGTACAATATCAGGTTCTAGTGACCTACACCTTGGACATGGTTCTGACGGAACAGGTAATATTCGCATAAGTGGTTCAGTTGCATCACGTAACTACAGATCTTTCTATATAGCAGCTGCAGGTATGACGCCATCAGTTACCAACGGTGCATCAACAGGGACTGAAGAACGTCCAGGTAACGCAGGTGGTGATATAACATATTCAACAGTCGATTACCTTGCATTTGATGCATCAACTAATGAAGCCGCTAATTTCCAGATTGCAATGCCAGGTGAATGGGATCTTGGAACTATTAAAGCTAGATTCTATTTTATGACTGATACAGCTGATGGTGGTACAAATAATGATATAAGGTGGGCGGTATATGCAGAAGCAATAAGTGATAATGAATCAATTAATAATGATTTTAATAGTGCAGTTGCTATTACTTCTACAGCTCATAATGACGATGAAAAACTAGTTATATCAGACGCTACAGTAGCCCTTACAGTTGAAAACTCACCAGCAGCTCTCGATTTAATTACTTTTCAGGTAACAAGATTTGCAGGTGCTGCTGCAGATACATATGCAGGTGACGCACATCTACTAGGTGTTTCAATTCAATATCAAGAACGCGTAATTCCAGAAGCTGCATGGTAATAGGAGATAATTATGGCTTATAGATCATTCACACCATTATCTACTAGAAAAAGTCCCGCATTTCGTGGTAAATCTCTACAGCTTGATGGAGTATCAGATTTTATTGATCTTCAAGGTGAGAAATGCGGAGCTATACGTCAGGCAGCTTTCTCAAGTTTGCAAGGTCCCAATGCTTTTTGCCCTGATACACCAATGTCATGGTCATTTTGGGTAAAATTTCCCGCTTCAACTATTTCAGATGTTATATTGAATCATGTACTCGGTGGTGACATGAAGCATTTTATCTTAAAAACACATGCAGCTAACGGTGCACCTAACCCAACCTCTATAGGAACAGATTCTGAAAATGGTTACTGGTCTGGTCCTTTTCTTGGATTAGTAGGTACTTTAAGTGATGGAGCTAGAATTGGTATAGGACACGGAAATATGCATTATGGTAATGGTATCACAAAGAGAAGAATTCTTCAAAGTCAAACAACTCAAATAGTAGCAGATACTTGGTACAATATAGTAGCAACTTGGTATGGGTTTAGTGATATAAGACTGTATATAGATGGTGTAGATGAAGAAAGTGGAGGAGCTTTTATAGACCATGTACCAAATGGCTCTGGAGGAACTGGTGGTGTTCAATACCACTATCCAAATTCCTATGATATACCATTTGCACCTAATGTTAATCATGGATCAGGACATACACAAGGAGAGGTAGATGCTTACCTAGCAGCTGAATTTGAGTTTGCAGCTTATATAGGGAGAAATCAATCAGATTATCTAGCTATGACAGTACATGACGCAGTTTTCTGGGGAAATATTGCACTAGATGTAAATGATGCTATTGGTATATCATTAAGACAAAACATCGATCAAATTCAATACCATGTTAATACTAGTGATTATGATAAAGCTTTAGATATACATGCTATAGTAGATAATTTAGACTTTACAGGCGATAGTGCTAAACCAACTAATGAAACTATTACTTTAACTGATATAGCAGGTAATGATTATGTATTCAAATTTATTGGAGGAGGTCAAACCAACGGAGCTCTTCAAGCAGACGGCTCTTATGCAGTAATATATACTGGTAATAATGGGTCTAATATGGATAATCTTGCCTGTTGTGGAAATTTTGTAGCTGCAATTAACTTGGTTTGTAAGATTGGTGAATTTAATATAATTGAAGCAGCTGATAATAGTGGTAGTTTAGACATAACTCAAGGTTATGGTGGAGCATCAGGAAATACACCAATAGCTTACAGTAATACATTTGGATCTGATTATGTTAGATCTGACGGAGGAGCTGCACCAGTTAAATTCACTGGAGGTGTAGACAGACTGCATGCAGTATGGAAGTTTAGAGGAAAGCGAAATGATAGTTCTTTAGATAGTAGGTTACAGAGTACAGATAACAGGGTAAGTGAGTATCACGAGGAAGATTTTGGAAGAGCTTTAACTAGTCAAACATTATCAGGTAGAAGAACACTCTCTTACCCTGTATGGAGTTCAACTCAGAATCTAGGTTTCTTTGTAGCTTTTGATGAATGTGAATCTGATACTTTACCGGCTTTAAATAATGGTGGTACTTGGGTAAGTGAAATTCCACCTGACACAATATAATATGAAAACAACACAGTACATAATTATTACAGTAGCTGATCATACAGAATCAGAACTAGCTAGTATCGGTAATATTAGTGAGACGTTCTTATCTCATGCTAGGTATAATACTGATAAAACTAAATGCATTATGAAGATAATATCAAATAGCGAAGGTAAGTACCCATCTATTATTAATTCAATAACTAGGTATACTATAGCTGAAATAGCAGATACCTTAAAATCAGATGAATGGATAATAGTTAAGTGTTCACCTAGTTCACATACCAGCGAGCCTGGGATATTGCCATCTACATAGTAGGTAGTATAACACTATTTAGATAACATAAAACAGAGTGTTTGAGTATAAATTAGGATATTTATTAAAGACTACATCGAGGTTTAGTATGTCAATTTTATTAAAAACAAGGAGTTAAGTTATGTCAGAAGCAATTAAGTTTACATCCACAGAGATGGACAAGATTAAAGAGGTACAAAAAACGTACCAAGAAAAAACAGCAATGTTTGGACAGTTAAGTTTTCAAAAATTTCAATTAGAAAGACAACTAGACACTGCACAACAAGCTGAAACGAAGTTAAAAAAAGAAATTATTGATCTAGAGCAACAAGAACGAACACTAGTCAAGGAATTAAATGATAAATACGGCGCAGGTACATTAGATCCACTAACCGGGGAATTTAAGCCAGCCCAATCTTAAACATAGGAGTCGCTAATTATGGCAGAAAAAATCGTCAGTCCAGGTGTATTTACCAGAGAAAGAGACTTATCTTTCTTACCAGCAGCTATCGGAGAAATCGGAGCAGCTATTATAGGACCAACAGTAAAAGGTCCAGCTTTTGAACCAACTATCATCGAATCTTTCAAAGAATTCGTACAGGTGTTTGGACCTAAATCTAAAGAATCGTATGTACCTTATACAGTTGAATCGTACCTAAAAAGTGCAGGTCGTGTAACTATAGTAAGAGTCCTAGGATTAAAAGGGTACACACTTACTAATGGATTAGTAACAGTAACCGCTGATCTAGGATTACCAGCAGCTAAAGTATCTAAAACAGTAGCAGCATTTCATCCATCACAAGTTGATGATGATGCTAAATTCACTGCAACTTCAGGATCTATACTAGATGTATCAGGTTCAGGTTTTGTAATGCTTTTATCAGGTTCTGCTGCAGATTATGCTCCAGCAACTAATACTACAGTAGGTATTACAGGACATCAAATTCAAGCTCCTGTAGCAACTAAACCAAATCATGTAGGTTCAGCAGCAACAGGTGATACAGCTTATTCAATGTCATTGAATCCAGCATCTGCTAACTTTATATCAAAAGTATTTGGTAAAACACCTAAGGATAGAAAGAAACCAGTATATAGCTACGTATTCTTTAGTAACGAAGCTTCAAGATCAAATGCAAATTCTAGCCCCGCTAACGGTATAACAACTGTAACAACAAGAGGTAGAAAAACTTTAGATTTAAGTACATTATATAATACTAATAAAGATGAATATGAAGCTAGAACACCATTTGTACAATCACAGAAAATTGGTGGTAAGGTAATAGATTTATTTAAAATTCATAGACGAGCACACGGGTCAGCTACTAATTACGAATTCAAAATAGCTATCGATAATATTAGAGCAGCTGGCACAGTTGCAGGTAGTGAATACGGTTCATTCTCAATAAGATTAAGAAGTGTTGATGTAAATTCAACTATACACAGTCAACTATCACCATTTGCAAATAGCAATGATCAAGATAGAAGGCCAGAAATTATTGAGCAGTTTAACAACTTAACTCTAGACCCTAACTCACCTAATTTTATTGCGAGAGTCATTGGTGATAAGTTTCAATCTTTTGATGCTAATGGTAAAGTAACAATAAAAGGTGATTATGCTAATCTTTCAAGACATATATGGGTAGAAGTTCCTGAAGATGTTAAAGATAAAGGTATACCACCTACATTAGTTCCATTTGGTCATGCAGCATTAACTGATCCTATTTCAATGACAACCAATGGCGTAACAGCTTGTCCATCTGCATCTATTATTGGACAGACAAACCCATCAGTTAGCAAGAGAACACAAATTCTAGATAATGTATATAACAAAAACGTTTATTACGGTTTTGATTATTTAGAATCTGATAATCATAATTATTTAAAACCACTTCCAGATGAGGGTAAATCAGTTGGTAACAATGTAGCATTTAATTTAAGTAACGAGAAACAACATCCATCAGCATCTTTAGCTGGAGGCCTTACAATTACAATTACACCAGGTGGTTCTACAATTAATTTAGCTACTAAGAAATTTATATTACCTTTCCAAGGTGGTTTTGATGGATTTAATCCTTCAAGATTTGTAGGATTAGATACAAACATTTCAGCTGCAAATATGCAAGGATTTGATTTATCAACTGCAGAAAAGGATGGATCTTTAGCTTACAAACGTGCTATAAACGCAGTAAGTAATCCAGATGAATACGATATTAACATGATGGTTACTCCAGGTGCTAATCATAGACTTCACTCAGTAGTAACTACACATGCTAAAAATTTATGTGAAGAACGTGGAGATGCATTCTATGTAATGGATGCAGCTAACTATGGTGACTCAATCGCTACAGTTACTAATACAATTAAAGCTTTTGATTCCAATTATGCTGCAACGTACTATCCATGGTGTAAAATACTTGATACTGATATTAATAAACCAGTATGGGTACCACCATCAGCAGTAGTACCAGGAGCTATAGCATTTAACGATCAGGTTGCATTCGAATGGTTTGCACCAGCTGGTCTTAATAGAGGGACACTTACTGAAGTTATTGAAACAGCAGATAGAGTAACACACGAAGAGCGAGATGATCTTTATGAAGGTAGAGTAAATCCTATTGCAACATTCCCTGGTCAGGGAGTATGTATATGGGGTCAAAAAACACTTCAAGGAAGGCCATCGGCATTAGACAGAGTAAATGTTAGAAGATTATTAATTGCAGTTAAGAAGTTTATCGCATCAGCTACTAGATACTTAGTATTTGAAAATAACACTTCAGCAACAAGAAATAGATTTTTAAACATTGTAAACCCGTATTTAGAATCAATACAACAAAGACAAGGATTACATGCATTTAAAGTAATAATGGATGGATCTAATAACACACCTGATGTAATAGATAGAAATCAGATGGTAGGTGAATTATTTTTACAACCAGCTAAAGCAGCTGAATTCATTATATTAGACTTTAACATATTACCAACAGGTGCAGCGTTTCCTGAATAGAATTAAAATATAAACTCTAGGAGTATAAGAAATGGCAGAAAAAATAGTTAGCCCAGGTGTATTTACAAGAGAAAGAGACTTATCTTTCTTACCAGCAGGTGTTGCACAGATAGGAGCCGCAATTATAGGACCAACAGTAAAAGGTCCTGCGTTTGAACCTACAATTATAGAATCATTTAAGGAATTCGTACAAGTATTCGGACCAAAAACTTTAGATAGTTATGTTCCTTATACAGTTGAATCTTATTTAAAAAGTGCTGGTCGAGTAACAGTTATACGTGTGCTTGGATTAACAGGTTACACGCCGAACTTAATTGGAATTAAAGCAGTAGAATCCTCTGCTGGAAGTTTATCTTCTGCAGGAGGTACTAGTAAGTTAGTCGCAGTACTACACCCAACTCATGTTGATAGTGATGCTAAATTTAATGCTAAATTTAATGATGGTGTAGGAGAAATCTCAAACCTTTATTTCACTGGTTCAGGTGGTAATGCAACTGGTTCTTTTAGAGGATTTTTCCTTACATTATCTTCACCAGATCCTGCAGGAGGAGCAGCTGATGAAAAATTTGGATTCTTCTTTACAGGTTCGCAAGGAGTAAAAGCTCCGCAAACTAATATGCTAGGAAATGCAGCACCAACTGGAATGCCATCAGTAACTAAACAAATTAAAATGTTTATGCCATCTTCATCTACTAGTGCTAACACTACTAACCCACAAGCTGCAGTTGTTGGTGCTAAAATAAATGCACTTAACTTATCTGGTTCAATAGTACAAGTTATTGCCTCAGCTATTAATAGAATTACATCAAGTAGAGTACCAGGTGTAAAATTATTCTCTGCAAGAACATTCCAAAGTTCTTCAACTCAAGGTGGTAACTCAGGTACATTTACTTCAGGAACAATGGGAGCATTTGCTAACCTACCAGCAGCGAATTCAATAGAAGTTCGTAATAAGTTTACTGGAAATGTAGCTAGTCCTCAAGTAGGGCATGATGCATCATTAACTCAACCAGTTGCAGGACCAGCTACAGCATCATTTACTATAAAGATAGGTAGTGATAGTACGTTGAATGGTTCTATTGACGGAGGTTCATTTACATTGTATTTAACTGATGATCAAGCAGGAACAGGAGTAACTACTTACTCACCACAAACAAACTTTACAACTGGTCATACTGACACAGGTAATATATTAACTTCTAATACAACTTACTCTAGTTCAATAGATACAACGAATGAGAATTGGCTTGGTAACGTATTCGGAAGAACACCTAAAGATAGATACAAACCAGTATACAATTATATGTTATTTAACTCATATGCATCAAAATCATATGCTGCAGATAGTTTAGTAACAGTAGCTGCAAATATAGCAGACAATAAATACTTGCATACATATGCAGGTAATAATGCTTATGAAGCAAGAACGCCATTTATTGTATCACAAAATTTAGGCTCTTATGCATCACCTAAAACAACTAGGTTATTTAAAGTTCATACTAGATCTCATGGATCATGTGAAAATTATGCATACAAAATCGCAATTAGTAATATTAAAGATTCAAGTGCAGTAGCTGGATCAGATTACGGTACATTTACTCTAACATTACGAAGAGTAGACGTTGATGGTACTATACATGCAGCTAACTCACCTTACCCAGCATCAGGTGACAAAGATTTAAGACCTCATATATTAGAGACTTACAGCAATCTAACTCTGGACCCTAACTCACCTAATTTTATTGCGAGAGTTATTGGTGACAGATATCAAGAAATTGATGCAAACGGTAAAGTAACAGTTTATGGTGATTATGCAAACTTAAGTTACTATATACGAGTAGAGGTACCGGAAGATGTTAAAGACCAAGGTATATCAGCTGATTTAGTACCGTTTGGATTTGAAGCTTTATCTCAACCAGTTATAGCAAATGTAGGTACTATGCCATCAGCATCACTTATTGGTCACACTAATGCAACTGTAGAAATAGGTTCAGGTGGTACAATTACTACTCACAATCTTAAGAAAACTCAAATAGCAGATAACGTTTACAATAAGAGAATTCATTATGGATTTGACTATTTAGATAAAGATAACTATAATTACTTACTACCAATACCGTCAGAAGATTCAACTGTAGGGGATAACAAGCACTTTAACTTATCACATTGTACACAACACCCATCAGCTTCTTTAGCAAATGGAGCAGAATTAACTATAACACCTGATGGAGCACTTATTAATCTATCAACTAAGCAATTTATAGTACCTTTACAAGGTGGTTTTGATGGACTTAATCCTTCAAGATTTATTGCAAAGGATAGTGATATAGTAGCTACTAATATGCAAGGGTTTGATTTATCAAACGCAGAAAAAGGTGGTTCAAAAGCTTATAAAAGAGCAATTAATGCAGTAAGTAATCCAGATGAATACGACATTAACTTAATGGTAACTCCAGGACCTAATCACAGATTACACTCAGTAGTAACTACACATGCTAAAAATCTATGTGAGGACAGAGGGGATGCTTTATATCTAATGGATGCAGTAGGGTATGATACAACAACTATATCTACAGTAACTAATACAGTTAAGCCACTTGATTCTAACTACGTAGCTACATATTGGCCTTGGGTTAAAATACTTGATACTGATAAGAATAAACCGGTATGGGTACCACCTTCTGCAGTAATGGCAGGTGTAATATCTAAAAATGATCAGGTTGCATTCGAATGGTTTGCGCCAGCTGGATTGAACAGAGGTATTTTAACTGAAGCTATTGATGTACCAACAAGATTAACGCATGCAGAGAGAGATGATCTTTATGAAGGTAGAGTAAATCCAATTGCTACGTTTAAAGAAGGAATTTGCATCTGGGGTCAAAAAACACTTCAAGCTAGACCATCAGCATTAGATAGAATTAACGTACGAAGATTATTAATAGCAGCTAAGAAATTTATTGCATCTGCAACTAAATACTTAGTATTTGAAAATAACACTTCAGCAACTAGAAATAGATTTTTAAATATAGCAAATCCATACTTTGAAAGTGTACAACAACGACAAGGGTTATATGCTTACAAGGTGATAATGGATGGATCTAATAACACAGCAGATGTAATAGATAGAAATCAGATGATTGGTGAGATATTCTTACAACCAGCTAAATCTGCAGAATTTATTATACTAGACTTTAATATTTTACCAACAGGAGCAGTATTCCCTGAATAATAACAGAAAAAAAGGATACTTTTTATATAACTACATACTTATTAATGTAGAAACAGAATAAACGAGGAGAACAAATGGCACAATTAATCGACCCAACAGAAGCAATGTTCACGGCATTCGAGCCGAAGACACAGAATAGGTTTATCATGTATATAGATGGTATTCCTGCATATTTAATTAAAAAAATCGACAGACCATCAATTACTTTTGGTGAGGTAACTCTTGATCACATTAATGTGAAGAGAAAGCTAAAAGGTAAAGGTGATTGGGGAACAGTCACATGCGACTTATACGATCCAGTAGTACCATCAGCAGCACAAGCTGTAATGGAATGGGTTAGACTATCTCATGAATCTGTTACTGGTCGTGACGGATATGCAGATTTCTACAAGAAGGACATTACTTTTAATGTATTAGGTCCTGTAGGTGATAAAGTCGAAGAATGGACATTGAAAGGTGCGTACGTACAATCAACTGCTAAAGGTAGTTTAGATTGGAGTACAGATTCAGCATTGATGCTTTCAATTACATTATCTTACGACTATGCAATACTACAGTTCTAATATATTAATAAACATATATTAAATTAAAAAATAAAGGGAAAACAGTTATGAGCGAAAACATTAAAGTTACGGCTAAACAAGAAAACAAAAAGAAATTTCCAACCGAATTTATCGATCTTCCAAGCCAAGGGTGGTTCTATCCAGAAAACCACCCTTTGGCATCTGGTCAAGTAGAGTTAAAATACATGACTGCACGAGAAGAAGATATTCTTACATCCGCAAATCTTATTAGACAAGGTAAAGTTATTGATACACTTATCAATGCACTTCTAGTATCAGATATTAATTACGATGATATATTAGTTGGTGATAAAAATGCAGTAATGATAGCTGCAAGAATATTAGGTTATGGTAAAGATTATGAAATTGATCTTAACTGTCCTAAATGTGGTGAAGTTAATAAACTAACTATAGATCTTACTAGTCTATCAAATAAAGAACTACCTTTTGATAAATATACAAAAAATTCATCTGAGTTTGAATTTGAATTACCATTATCTAAATCTTCAATTACTTTTCAATTAATGAACGGTACAAGTGAGAAAGCATTAGAAAGTGAAATGAAAGGGTTAGCCAAGTTTGCAAACAAAAAAGGACCTGGTAAAACACTTACAACTAGATTAAAACATCAAATAGTTGCTATCAACGGTAATCGTGATACAAAAGCTATACGAGATTTTGTAGATAATGAATTATTTGCACAAGACTCTTTAGCATTACGTAATTATATGAGAGAAGCTGCTCCGGATGTAATAACTAAATTCAACTTCGAATGCGATAGTTGTTCACATACGGAGACTGTCGATATGCCTATCGACGCCGGCTTTTTTTGGCCTAGCTCCGAAGCATAGAGCTTTAATTCATGAAGAAGTTTTCATGCTTTGCTTTTACGGTAAAGGTGGATTTACTCATGATGAAGTTTATAATATGCCTAGGTACCTCCGTCAGTTTTACCTTAAACAGATAGAGAAGATTAATACTGAGAGAGCTGAAGCTCAAAAAGCTTCTGATAATCACTCTTCAGGTAGGTCAGAAATATTTAGTCCCCCCACGGTAAAACAGTAGGTTTTCTAGGTATTACATATTTATATATGTAAAACTATGTAAAGGGAGTCCTATGAAAAATACAAAGAAAACTATTATAAGTGAAAGCACCTTTAATTGGCTGCTAAAAATCTTATTAGGTAAAAATAATGCAATGAAACTAAAATATTTTGCAGCTATTAAAACTAATCCAAAATTATTAAAACTATCTAAAGAGCTTGAGAAAACTGCTGCTGAAATGGAACAGCAAATGAAACGAACTCATGGTGATTTAGATCCATCTGATCTTAAAAGAATGAGAGGGAATTAGTAGATAATCATGGCTAAAAAGAATAGTAGAAATATTGTAAAAGGTGTTGGACCTGATGCTTATAATCAGTCAGGTCCGAAGGTTGCAAATGAACATAAAAAGAACATTGATTTAACCGGTAAACAGTTAGATCAAGTTCACGATATGGCGACTGCTTATGAAAATATATCAGATTTACAGCAGAAGATGTATATGGAAGCTGACGCATTACATGGTATAGAGAAAAAAACTTTAAATCTTTTAAAAGTCCAAGATAATAAATTAAAATCTATTTCACTTCAAACACAAAATCTTTTAGATATGAAGCGAGAGGATAGAAATATCTTAGAAAAAACTATAAGTGATTATGATGATTATAACTCTGCAGCAGCTCAGGTAGCTGAACGAGCAAGTGAGCTTAATAATTTCATGAAGCAACGGATTCCTTTTGAAGATAAGATTAAAAGTATTAGATCTGAAATTGACTCATTACAGCAACGTGAAAGTAAAGGCTTATCTGCAATGCAGAAGCAGCGAATGGATGAACTAGGTACATTAGAAACTCAGTTTAAGACTCTTTCTAAAAAAACAGAAGTTCTTGATAAACAAGAAAAAATACAGAATAATATAAAAGAAGCGATAGATGGCCAGTTAGGAGCCGCTGGTCAAATATTTAACACTTTAAAAGATATAGTTACTAATCCATTAACACTATTTACTGGTCTACTTGCAATTGGATTGCAAAGATTTGAAACCATGCGTCAACGTGGTAACGAGTTAGCAGAAGAGATGGATCGAGTTAATAAAAAACTAGCTGGAGCAGGCCCTTACCAAGATAAGATATTACAGAAAGCTGATTTAATTAAAAAGCGTTTCTATGAAATGGGAGAAGGATTCTCTAGTAGCCTCGAAGGATCAGTTGATGCAATAGTAGCACTAGGTGATGAAATGGGTAAAGTTGATTATGTAACCGGTGATCTAGTTAAAACTATGGCCGAGTTAAAATTATCGATCGGATTAAGTGATGAATCATCAGCTAAAGTTCTTAGTAATTTTATGATGGTAAACGGTCAATCAAGTGAAGCTGCTGTCAATATGACTGATTTGACTTATCAAATGGCAGAACAAGCAGGTTTAAATCCACAGCAGGTGTTTCAAGATATAGCTGCTGCTTCAGGTGATACCTTAGCTACGTTTAGCGGTTCAGCTGACGAACTAGCTAAATCTGCAGTTCAAGCTAGGCGTTTAGGTTTAACTTTAGATGATATGGCTAAAGTGTCTGAAGGTTTACTAGATTTTGAGACATCTATAGAAAAAGAAATGGAAGCTCAATTAATCACTGGGATGGATCTTAATTTCCAAAAAGCTAGAATGTTAGCTATGCAAGGTGATGAAGCTGGAGCAATGGAAGAGGTAATGAGGCAGGTTGGAGGTCTAGATAAATTTAATAAAATGATGCCTTACCAACAAAGAGCTCTAGCTTCAGCTGTAGGGCTTACAGTAGGACAATTGCAGAAAACAACTGATCAGCGAGAAAAGGAAGCAAAGCATGCTGAGATGAAACACGATCTAGTAGATAAGCAATACAAGTTAGCTGAAAAAGCATTGCCAATGTTAGGCAAACTTGATGCAGGGTTGGGTGTGATGGAACGTATAGCTGTAGTTATAGGTGATTTATTCTTAGATGTATTTGGTACTGGGTTAAAAGAATTAGAAGCTACATTCTTTACATTTTTAGAATCTAAAGCTTTTAAAACTGGATTTAAAAATGTACTATTCACTATTAAAGGTGTTATTATAGGTATTAAAGATGCTGTTATGGGAGTTGCATCATTTATTGATAAACTATCAGGAGGTGCAATAGGAGGATTCTTAAAAAGTTTTGCTTCAAAAGATTTTTCTGGAAGCTATGGAAAAGCTGAGGGTGTTGGTAAAACAATCGGAAAAGGTATTGCAGTACTTTTGGGTACTAAGTTACTTCTAGGTTCTTCACCACTTACACCTATGTTTGTATCGATGGGTGGAGGAATGTCAAGTATGTTTGGTGGGTTGAAGAAAATGTTGAGCGGTGGGTTAAAATCTGATGGTACACCAGATTTGCGACTTAAAGGTAACAAGTTTGGAGGTGGAGTAATGCAAAATGTAGGCTCTAAAATGTTTGGAAAAGCCAGTGTAAAAGGTATGGGAGGATTAAGTTCATCTGCAGGAGGAGCTTTAATGGGAGGATTAGCAGGAGCAGCAATTATTGGAAAAGGAATTTACGATGTAGCAACTTTAAAAGGTGATGCATCTGGTAGAGAAAAGGGTGCAGCTAAATCAGGCTTAGGTGGAGCAGCTCTTGGTGCTGCAATTGGAACTATGATTCTACCTGGTATTGGAACAGGTGTTGGAGCTGCTATTGGATATATAGGAGGACATTTAGTTGCAGAAACTGGTATATTTGATGATGAATTAGATAAATCACGTAAGAATTTACAACGTCAGCAGGAGCAGATGAACCGTATGCAGAGAGTTGAATCAAATAAGATGATGTACGCTGAAAAGAAAGTTCATTCTAGTATTATAGCTAGCTTCAAGGAATTATCAGGCGGTACAGATGATTTATCTAAAGAAGGTTTAAAGACATTTAAAGACAAAGTTATAAAGGCAGGTTATGTTACTGAGAATGAATGGAACAAGCATGTTAGAAATGGTGCAAGTGACATCGACTTGATGAATATTGCAACCCGAGGAGCTACTACAAAACTAGACAACTTTGCAAAAGCTAAACAGAATGAGATAGATAGGTTAAACGAAGAATCTGGTTATAGTGGAAGGCAGATGGGTATAGAGAATAGACAGAGTGAAATTAGTAGTCTTGATCTAGTAAGTAGAGCTGATATAGAAGCATTTGTTGAAGGGGTTAATGGGAAAAGAGATGCAGTTGATGGTGTAAATGCATATTTCACCGGTGATGCAGTCAATCTTTTCCGAGATGAATTTCATACCTTAGCAAAGCAATTGATTGATGAATCTACTGGGTTAGAATTCACTGATGCTCAAATTGCTAAAGCATTGCAAGGAGCAGGTACTGAAATTAATGCATTTGTAACTGACGACGGACTTACAGCTGATGTTATTGAAGATGTTATTCATTATCTAAAAAAGGATATTCAAACGAACTTGAATACTGAGCTAGCTGAACAAACTAAAATTGTAAATAAAAATATAATTGCAACAAATAAGAAAATGAAAGTTGATGAAGCTATCACCACTATAGATGGTGGTAAGGTAATGAAAGTCACAAATGTTGATAAAGTAGAAAAAAAACTAGCAGACGGTGGATTACTTAATGGACCCTCACATGCATCAGGGGGTATTCAAACTAAATTTGGTGAAATGGAAGGTGGTGAAGCAGTAATAAATAAACGTTCTACTGCAATGTTTAAAAACACACTATCACAGATGAATGAAGCTGGTGGAGGTATTGCATTTGGAGATGGAGGTGTTACTAATGGCTATTATATGCACGGTGGAGAAACTCCATCACAATCGTTAATAGATAAATATCCTGTTGGCTCTAGCGGAACAGGAGCATGGGGACAATCACAAGCAGCAAAAGAGCAGTACGGATGGGGTCCTGATCATTGGGCAGATTATCAGTTCGATATAAACAAAGAAAGATCAGGTATATATACTACTAAAGCTGCTGCATCTAAATATGGAAAAGCATCAGGCAAAGCACCAGAAACATATAATGTAAATACTGCTACGTGGCAGTACGGGTTAGGTGATGGGTATAATCAGATAACAAGCAAAGGTGGTCAACAAGCCGAGATGACGTACGATGGAAAATTTGATCCTAACAAATTCCACAAAGCAAGATTAACTAGACAACAAACTGATAGACAAGCTGAAGCCGCCATGAAAGATAAATCAATAGCCGACTGGCAGGCAATGCAACCAGGAACGATGCCTGATTACAAAACTTTATCGTCTATAGGTCACCTTGCACTTGACGTTGCAGGATTTGTTCCAGTGCTAGGAGCGATACCTGATTTGTTAAACGTGTTATGGTATACAATGGAAGCTAAACATGCAAAACAGCAAGGAGATGATGATGCAGCTAAAAAAGCATATAAGATGGCAGGTCTATCTGGATTAGCAGCTATTCCAGTAGCAGGATCATTTGCAACTGTAGGAAAATGGGCTAAAGGTGCTGATAAAATGAGAGGACCTATAGGAGCAGGATTAAGACAGGTAGGTAAAGGCGCAGACGCAGGAGCTGGATTCGCTAATTCAAGTTGGTTCAAAGGCATGGATCAACAATTGCAAGATGTAGCTACGTTAGGATTCGGAGGAAAAGCTCACAGTAAACCACTTCATAGTGCTATGACAATGTACGCTACAGCTAAAACAGGAAATCAACTTGGATTAAATCCAGTACATAATTATACTGAAGAGAAAGAAGGTTTTGAATGGTCATCACCTAGTACATGGTTTGATAAAGGTGGTATTACACCAAAAGCTAATTCACCTATAAAGAAAGTTAATGACATGATTATGACCAAGGATGGTCAGATGATAGAAACACATCCTGATGATAATTTAATAGCTAAAAAAGGTAATATCACTCAAAATACAAGTACAGGTGGTAAGAGTAAAGTAGAAGAATTATTAGAAAAATTAATAATGGTAACGAGTCAAAAAGGTGACGTATTTATGGATGGAGCTAAAGTATCAGCTGCAGTTAATGAATCAAATTATAGAGCATAATGGCGATAGAAGATAACATACCAAATCAAATAAATATACCTGGAACACTATTAGGTAGACATGAGGAATCTCTAATTTCTCCTATGAGTTTCTCTGCGTTTAGTACTAATATGAAGTCGGATATAGCACCAATGGGGTTCGCAGCATTTACTACTCGTATGAAATCAGATGTGTTTCCAATACCATTTGCTAACTTTGCAACTGCAATGAAATCGGATATACCATCTATAACTTTATCTAATCAAGGTAGGCATGAATCATCAAACATAGCACCATTAAACTCAGTACTTGGTGCAAATAACCAAACAAGTAATACAGCACCATTAAGTTCATTACTTGGTGCAAACAATCAAACAAGCAATACAGCACCTTTAACATCTACATTAGGTGCTAATAATCAAAACAGTAATACAGCACCAATAAGTTCTGCATTAACTGGTAGACATGAATCTAGCGGTATTGATGACGGAGCAACTACTCAAACAGGTAGACATGAATCAAGTGGTGTAGACGACGGCTTAACTACACCAGACGGTAGGCATGAATCGAGTGGAGTTAGTGATACACTAACAACTCAAACAGGAAGACATGAGTCAAGTGGAATTGATGATGCAGCAACAACATTAAGTGGTAGACATGAGTCAAGTGGAATAGATGATAGCTTAACTGCACCTGATGGTAGGTTTACTGATAGCTCAATAAATGATAACTGGAATCAAGATATAATATTACCACTACAACAAGCAGATTTGTCACCATATGCACAACTAGGTACTGCTGATTGGCTTGATAATACATTTGCTTCAGGGTTTATATTAAATAAAGAACCACAGCAAACTGACTATACATCAGCTGGATTAGAGTATAGTATGTACCCAGGAGCACCTGCACCTAGTTTATTTAATGGAAGGCATCTTTCAAGCTTAATAGACAATACACCGACGATACAAGACGGTAGACATTATCCAGGACCACCACCACCGCAACCAACTATAGATATTACTACTGGTGTTGATTTTTTTGGATTTAATACAGACGCTACTGGATTTACTATACAGAACTCTTTATTAGATAGCCAATTTCAAGGTATAACAGGTCAAAATTATACATATCCAGATTCACAAGGTTTAGGTTTTGGATCAGTAGATTCAAGCCAAGGTGTTAATTTTTTAGATATACCCAATTTAGATGCAACTGGATTTACAACATTTTTTGATACTGGAATACCTACACAATTTCAAGGTGCTACTACAAGTGATTATACCTACCCAGATTCGCACGGATTAGGTTACGGACTTATAGGAAATAGTTTATTCACTAATACATACCCAACACCTTACACCACACCACTATTTCCAGATGGATTTGTTGAAAATCAATCAATAGAAGATTCACAATTTAGTCTTGAAAGTTTTGCAGGAGGAGGTAAGATAGGTTTAGAAGCAGAAGGTTTTAAGCATGCTACATTTGGAGGAGTACAGGGTCAAGTACCTATCATGGGTAACAATCCAACAGGTTTAGGTTCATTTACATCCGGAGGAGCAACTTCCGGTGATATTGGTATAATTAATGCATTCGATGATACAACATCAGGAGCTAAAGGGTTTACACCTCAAATGTTTGATCTTGCATTACCTAAAACTCAATTCAATGGAGTAGCAGGTACACCTGGCTCTCTTGAATACACATATCCAACTGACGTAGGACCTGCTGGGATTGGTAGATTAATGTATGACGTGCCATTTGCTGATGCTGGTAACCCTTACGGGGGAGAATATAGTGCAGCTCTCACTCAACAGATACCTACAAATCCTTTAATACAAATAAATAAAGGCTTTGAAATAAGTCCGGGTGGTTATAATTTATATGATGCTGCTCCAGATAGATTACACTTTCATGAAGGTAATAAATATCAAGAAAGTTTAGGTAATTTTTCAACTACAATAACTTTAAATGGTGGACACCCAAAAAGTATTCTAGCTGATTTTGCATCCCGTGAAGGGTCACCTACACCGTTAGATAACATGAAGGTGTTAATACCAGGTAATACAGGTCCAGTAGGAGCTGGGAGTGTTATAGCAAAATATACTTCAATGGATGGGTATCCAAATTATAATACACAAAATTTATCATATAGTTCAGCAGGTGTTCTTAATCAACGAGAAGGGTTCGTGCGAAATGAATTAATTTCAAGATGGGAAGATTTTGACTATAATAAATCAGAGTTATACGGTCATGATATAACATTTGGAGGTTATGGAGATGATCCAAAAGGTCTAAAATCATATAAAGAACCACATATTATAAGGGATATAGGTAAAAAGTGGAATGGATTTTCTAACGAAGGTACACCGTTTGATGAAGGAGCATTTAGAGGGGGGTTCTTAACCTTAGCTAATCGAGCAGTACTTGATGTTGTTCGTAATACTAAACATATTATTGAGGATCCTATCAAAGGATTATTATGGGGATTAAAACAGATAGGTTTACAGGCTTCAAATCCAAAAGTAGAAACTGAAATGCTATTTTTAGGTCGAAGAACGCGTGTATTTAATCTTGGAGTTGGACTTTTAGTAAACATGTTAACAGGGCCTTTCGGTATAAAATTATATAGACATGGTATATTAAATGGTATAGGGGAAGGTGATTCAACTTACGAAAAAGCAGTAAAAGCTCATGGTGGTATCAGCCCATACGATTCTGATAGACCGTTGGATGGCAAAGCTTCAGTTGGTAAAGGTGGTGGTAATCGATTAGTTCAGCTTAAAGATGAACTTTTATTCGCTGGCTCAGCTAATGGAGCAGGAGGATTCTTAGGTTTAGGCAATTTACTTGGATATGAAGGTCAAAAAATAGATTTATTATCTGATAATGTACTTGGTGGGCCTAAATCATTATATGGTATAGGTGGTACAACGATAAGACGTTATGATAATTCTACTCAACATAATAATGGTGATCCTTATTTAGATGAGAATTCTACAACAGCTGGAGGTTTAAGCAGCTTATTAGGTAAGTATTTAACTCTTGACCATTCTGGTTTAGAAACTATGGCGTTTGCTACAAACGGTAATCCATATAAAGCGCATGATTTTCGAAATGAGTTAGTCAAGTTTGATAATGATAATTTAAGTGTTACTGCTGGTGAACAAGCTTTTCCTTATGAAGAGTATAGTAGAGAAGCTCTATTTGGTTACACTAGATATGATAATACTAGAGATAGGACGATACAAGAAGGTGGAAATCAGTTATTTAATTTAGAACATGGTGTTGATAACTTTACTGATTTTGATCAAGATTATACTGATGATGTTGATAAAGTAGGTAATCATCGAGATATGATAAAACTTATTATACATGATATACCTCAAGACAAGAAGGTTAGATTTAGAGCATATGTATCAGACATTTCAGATACAATAACTCCAGAGTGGTCTAAAGCTAGTTATATTGGTCGACCTGATCAGGTGCATAATTATACGAGTGCTACTCGTCAATTATCTTTCACTCTTAAATTTGCAGCACTATCAAGAAATAGTATGATACCTATGTATCAAAAGGTTAACTACCTATACGGATTATGTTACCCACATTTAACTAAAGGGTTACCAAATCAAGCAGTTGCAGAGACAATGACTTCACCATTAGTAAGATTAACATTAGGTGATTGGTTGCATAAGACTCCAGGGTATTTTGATTCAATGACAACTACAATTGATAATGATTATTCATGGGATATAAATCTAGAAGAAGACCCAAATGGGACAGCTCAATTACCACAAATATTAAGTGTAGCACTTACATATGTTATAATAGGTGACGGACCACACTTAAGTGCTATTCAAACAGTTGGTACAGATAAAATATCAGGTATTCATATAGGTGGTGGTGTAAGTAATGCAACTGCAGATGGTAAATTCTTCGCAGAGTTACCGATTGAATCAGAATAAGGAGACAGCTAATGCAACGATATATATATAATAGTAAGATAAAAAATTTAACTATCCATAGTGATAGCCCACACTTTAATAAGGATGGAATTGACTCAACTATTTTACCTGTAATTACAAGACAGCCTGGTGATCCTGTTATTATTGCATCTAGTATTGATAGATTAGATCTATTAGCTAATAGATTCTATAAAGATGTAACTAAATGGTGGATTATAGCATTAGCAAACAACTTACCAGGTGATAGTATGTTTATTGAAACAGGTAAACAGATATTTATACCTAAAAATATAACAAAAATAACAAGCGATTTAAGCAAAAAGAATAGTATATAGATTATGCCAGGAATAGGTGATTCATCCCCAAGAAATTATGTAACTCAAGAACTTATAAGGAGAACTATAGGTATGAGCGGTCGTAGATCGGACTCACAAGGTTCTCAAGTATGTGGTATTGAGAATTTAAAAAATTGGCATAACACCAAACGGCCTTGGGTACGTTTAGTATCTAACGCAGTGCCAGTTGGTGAATATGATGGTAATCCAGAATGGAAACTAGCTCAACAAGTGTATAATGAGACACCGAGTGAAACAACTAGATTTCGACATGTTATGTGGGGAGGTACTGGTCAATATGATCAAGCTGAGAAACGAGTAAATTTAGCACACACGTTTGATGAGCAATATGTTAATCCATTCCAGATTGGTGGATTACCACCAGCTGGAGAAGGTGCACAATTAAAGCGAAACTATAAACCTATGCCAGGTATTACTGATGTAAATGTTACCTACAAAGGGGATATGGGAGCTCTTAAAAAAGCATCAATTGCATTTAAGTGTTATACTCTTCAAGATTTAGAGCGATTAGAAAAGTTATATATGTATCCAGGAATTAAATTATTACTTGAATGGGGATGGTCTATAAATACTGCAGACGAAGCTGCAGAACGAGCTAGTAATGAAATTAAATTAGTTGAACTAGATAATGAGGTATTAAAAGATCCTAATCAAGTTTATAACGCGATATCAACTAACAGAGTTCTTTCTGGTGGTTGCTATGATGGAATGTTTGGTACAGTAGTAAATTTTAGCTGGTCAGTAAACGCAGATTTATCTTTTGATTGCAAAACTGATATAACTGACTTTGGTGATAGCATATTCACCATAAATACTAATACACCATTTAAAGCAGGCTCTAGTGATTTTTCTAATAAAGATGGGTTGACACTATACTCTGCTTTAGAGGATATTCATAAGAATTTTTCAAAAAAAGGTAAAAACAATCAGATTAGTGAAGAAAGTATAACACTGGATCAGATAGGTTTGTTTAAAGCTAAAATTTTTAAAATGAAATCTGGTACTACAAGTAAAGCGGTTGGTGATAAAAATAAAACTGAAAGACAGAAACATACTTATATAAGATTTGGTGATATAGTAGATGTGTTGCTTAATAAGCTTTATGGATTAACAAGTGAATCAACTCGAGGTACAGCTCCAGCATCAAATGCTATTGCTCTATTCTCTATAGGTGGTACTGAAGCTGACCGATCAGCTGGATTAAGCAATGGAGCAGTGGATACAAGGCCTAGTCTTGAAGATGGTATCGGTGTAGATACTACAGGAGTTGATATTCCTATGAGACCGATAGCAGCTATAAGCAATCACAAGAATTTAATCTCAGTAGATCCTGATGTATGTCTATTGCCAAATCAAATAGGTGGTGAACCTTATAAAGTTGTAGATGCTTCTAAAAAACTTTATGGTACATCAAATTATGTACCAACTGGTTTAAAAGGTGAGGGGTGTGATTTTAATATACCTAAATCAATAGCAGATCTTTTATATGTAGGTGGTGATTATAAACGTGAATCTGAAAATGGAGCTGGATTCTTAGCTAATATATTTGTAAATTTTGATATTCTACTAGAATACTCAGAAACTGCTAATTCCGTTCAATCTTTTCTAGATAGTGTAACAACTGAAATAAATAATGCATGTGGCAAGGTATGGGCGTTTCAGTGGAGGATGTTAGATGAGTATATGGGTTATATGACTTGTATAGACAGAAATTTTAACTGGAGTGGTAAGGTTGAAGCACTAGAGCTTTCAGTAGATAGCCAAGCTAGTTTACTTAAATCACTCTCTATGCAATCTAGTATAAGTAATCAAATGAAAAATGCTCTATATATAGCTGCTAATGGGCCCTTTACTGGAGAAGATGTAAAGATAGGTGAGATACAGAATAAAAATATTATACCTGTAAATGTTGATATGTCGTTAGATGGTATATCAGGTATTCAATATGGTACAAGTTTCTCAGTTGATTATATGCCATCTCGATATCAAAATCAAGCATATCTATTTGCATCTAATATACAGCATAATATTAACGCAACCTCTTGGGATACTACTATAACTGCAAATTTTAGATGGGCTCCTTTAGAAGATAGTTTACGGAAAATTAAATTAAAAAACATAGTACCATCAGAAACAAACGATGCTACTATAATAATAGCATCAACTGAAGCAATCCAAGGAATGATTACAGAAGATAATGAAGTACAAGAAGATGGTAATCAAAAAGAGAAAGTATATGGAAATGAGGGAGTATATCCATCAGGTATATTTAGATCAGCTGAATCTATTGACTTAGTAATGGGTGGTACAGGAGCTGATCCTGAATCAGGTATGCCTGTAACTGCCGTAACTGAAAAACAAGAAGCTAAAGTAGATAATGAAAAAGTTTTATCTGACCGACTAGCTAGATTATATTATAAGGGATCCAACGATTCTGATGTTGCTGAATCAGTTAGTATTCTACGTGATTTATTATATAAGGTACCAGAAAAAGGAGGTGCAGCTGCAGCAAAAGCAGATGAAACTGTAAATGAAGAAGTTAAGAAAACTGTGGTAAAACATAAAAAGGTAAAAAACGATACTGATTTCACTAAAGTTATGGGGTCATCAACTTACGATGGAGCAACAGATGTAGTGAAGCCTAAAAGGGTGACTTATAAAGGGATGATGCCTCCAGGTTTTACTCCACCACCACCATCACAAACCTCCATAGGGCCAGGATAATATGTATACACCTAGCTACATAAAAAAAGAAAATCAGTACACTGAAGGTGAACAGTTTATGTTAGATGGTGAAGAATACACTGGGTATTATAACATAAATGCTAACGGTGCCTTTACAGATAGAGTATTTACTGGTAAATCAAAGCGATTGTATGTACTTGAGTATGTTGAAAATGAAGCAAGTCAGTTATATATTCAATTAGCAGAAAGTAAAGGTATAATTACAGATCAAGAGTTTGATGATCCTAATCACCACTTTCCATCATATGACACTGATGATCTATTGAGAGGATATATTGTTCGCTTCTTTATAAAGCAGCGGAACGATATAAACGGTCGTATACGTGAAATTAATAAAGAGCAGTTTAAATTATTAAGTGATACAGCAGCTGGGCTAAATCCAGATTTTTATAAAGCAGTTAGCATGAAGTGGAAGATTAAAGGTCCACGTGAAGATGTAATGAATGGCAATATTATATTAATTCCAGGTGTTATTGGTACAAACCGTAGATCACTCAGAGAAGTAAATCATGATTTACCTGGAATATTGCAACATTTAGAGTATAGATTAACACAGTATACGGTGTATGCACTACAAGATGATAATACAAATACTGATATACAGTTGTAATTCTCAAGTTTTTTTCCTATATTGTATCAATGATAGTTGAATCCAGACAAACTGTAATGGAAATATTCAAGTTATCTCAGAATCAATCTGAGATTTTCGTTATACCTATATATACTGATATACATAAGCACCCAGCCGAAACAACAATTAGTTTATTATATTTAGCATCAAGGTCACAGGATTTTATAATACCGATTGATCATCCAGATTCAGATATTAAATTTACAATTAACCAAGTAGAAGGTATATTATCAAAATTTTCATATATCTATGTAAATGATAAGAAAGAATTTTTGCATATCTTTAAATGGGGAATATCTAAATCAAAAAAACTATTAGATCTCAACTTATCAGCTTGGTTTAAAAATAACTTACCAATAGACACATCAGGATTCTCAACAACAGCTCATGATTTTATAGAGCGTAACTATATAAAATTCCCAAGAGTAAACACAATTATACCTATATATAAACATCTTGAAAAGTGCAGGAGCGTTAAGGATAGTACATATAAGCATTATGTAACAGACAACCTACAGCAAGCTCAAGCATATAAGCATTATAATGAATTAATGTTATATAACTTATATGCTATCGAATCTTCAGGATTATTTACATTAGATAAAACAGAGTATTCTCAATATAACCCTTACACCTCTACAGGACGACCATCTAACCGATATGGTGGCGTAAACTATGCAGCATTAAACAAAGAAGATGGGTCTAGAGACAGATTCATTAGTCGATTTGATGGTGGTAAGATGTTGGAATTTGACTTTGATGCATATCATATCCGTTTAATGGCTGAAGTGGTAGGCTACACGTTTCCAGATACTTCAGTGCATGAATATCTTGGTAAACAGTACTTTGGTAAAGATGAACTTACAGAAGAAGAGTATAAGGAGTCAAAAGCTTTATCTTTCAAAATAATTTATGGTGGTATTCCTAAAGAGATGCGTGAGATAGAGTTTTTTGGTAAAGTACACGATTTTACTCGTAAATTATGGAAACAATTTAAGTCGGAAAAGTTTATAACTACATACTTATTAACAAGAAGGTTACATGCGGATAATTTAACGGAGATGAACGCTCCAAAGCTGTTTAATTATTATCTGCAAGCACTGGAAACAGAAAGCAACGTTTTGATACTAAAAGAGGTATTCAAAGTAATGAGTGGTTATAAATCTAAGTTGGTACTATACACCTACGATTCATTTACATTCGATTATAACCCTTCTGACGGCGAACAGTTTTTCACAGACATTAAAAATGCTATGAAATATCCTGTGAAAGGTCAGATTGGAGATACTTATAACACTTTGGAATCTTTGGTGTTTGAACATGCAATCTAATAATTATATTATGGAATACATGCATGAAATTCAATACAAATAAAATACTAGCTGAATGGGCTTACCGTGTAGACGATGGGCAACCTGATGTAACAAATGTTGATCACGTTAATCATTTGCGGGAAGTTTTGTATAATTTTGGATTACCGCACAAGTTTATTGTGGAGTATGTCTCTAATATACAGGAGATAGATTTCTCGAATCAAGCTGCTTTTACAGCGTATGATGCTAAACATAAAATGCGCTCTACCACTAAAGTAACTATAGGTGGTAAGACAACCACTGCAGGAGAAGCGGGTAGTACGGAGAAGGAAGATGATATAGTAACTAAATCTGATACTAAAGAAAAAAAAGCTACAGTAGAAAACACTATTAAGAAATATATCCAGCAATCACCAAAAACGCCAGAAGAACAAGAAGCAGTAGATAATAAATTAAGCTCAAGAGTTACGGATGATTTAGATTTAATTACAGATGATGCAGATAAGTACATGGCAAATTCAAATAAGGAGGGTAGTGGTACACGAACGGCTACTATCGAGCAAGTAGTACATCTAAAAGAATTTACAGCAATAAGAGTTGATCAAAACAATAAACGTAAAGCTTTTTTAGATAAAACTCCAACACCAACAGAAGAAGAAAAACAATTATATGATGATCTAAATCCAGTACACATTCATCCAGATGCAAAAGCAGCACAAAGGGAGATTAGTGATGAGCAATTAGGTAAGGCAAAGCAATATCTTAAAGATAAGTTAGGTGAGAAAAAATATAAAGCTTTAATGAAAAAAATAGCTGACAGTGGAGCATGGAGAGGTTCTGGATTCAAATATACCCCTGAAGAATTAGAAGAAAGATCATCGGAAATCTTAAGATTGTATTTAAAAAACGGTGGCAGGTGCGCTGTTACTGGTAAAAAAATGAAATTAAGTGAGATGGAACCAGATCATAGAATACCGTTAAGTGCTGGAAAAGGTGGAGATAGAAAAAAAGAATTAGATAGTCCTAGAGATAATATGGATTTGATGTTCGGTAACGTTAATCAATTTAAGGCTGGTGTTGAAGGTAACAATTTAATTCATAAAGCAAGGAAGGAGCTTTATAGAGATGAAGGCGGAATTAGGAGTCGAAAGGCAAGGGAAGATCAATTCAAAAATGCAAGAAGAGCAGCATTAGAAAAAAAATATACAGATGATTTTAATAATAATACTCTTAGCATTACTCAAGATGATATTTTGAATATGGATAGAGATGAAATAAAATACTTAGTTGAAGCACATAATAAATCTAATGGAATGGTAGTTGGTGAGCCTGAGTATAATGATAGAATCAAACTAAATACCAAGCAGAGGGTTGGTAGATCTGGTGCTAATCGACCATCTATTAAAGTAGAGAGAGAGCATTTATTTAATGAATTAAATAAAAAAGGATTTAACATACCATCTAGTGGAGAGGTCAATGAACAGCAAGTTGCAGTGGATGAAGCAAGGCAGATTATTAGGGTTCAAACTATTAAGGATGAGATTACAATATTAAAGTATAAAATAGAGAATGAAAGATATTCTGACTCTGCAATTAATAAAATTAAAGTAGGCGATCCTGATCCAGAAAAAGCGACTTTAATCACTTCAGATAGAGCAAAGGCTACTTGGAAGAAAAAGATAGCAAAACTTGAAGCTGAACTCAACGAAGACGAGTAACCGTAATGAAAACACAACTATTATGTACATTCACAATTAACAAGTCTCTACGACCTACCATAGATCTTATAGTTGACACGTATGACGTATTATTCAACAAGATTTTCGTATTAAAAAGCGCAGACACCAGTGAATTAATGTGCACATATAATGTTGATTCATCCAAACCTTTAACTATACTTGATAGCACTATATCACTTCATAGAAAAAAGCACACAAACACATTATACACAATTAATGCATTAAACGAGCTTATAAAATCGATAAACAACGGTGTTCTTGATACAAGTTATCAAGTAGATTGGGATAAATATCGTAATTGTTTACTAGCAACTAACGAAGACGGTTTACGACAAGTATCCACAGAAGTCAAAGAAATCGTGTATATTAAAGTAAAAAAATTCTAAAATAACTCATAAAACAGTTGGTAGTCTGCGTTTTATTTCGTATCTTTATCGTAGATAAAGGGGGAAAGAATAATACTAATTAATAAATAAAACATGAGTGCAAATCTAAAAAAACTACAAGAATTCGTCGATAAGATGAAGTCTACATCTTCTCTACTTGAGAAAAAAACGATTATCGAAACTATAAAAAACGATGATTTTATTACCAACGCGTTGTATTATACATACAATCAATTCCTAAAATTTAATGTTACTTCTAAAAACTGTATAAAAAATACTGGTTTATTTAAGTATAATACTCACAAAGATATTTTTAGTCTGTTAGATGGGTTAAATAATAGAACATTTACTGGCCATGATGCTATATCACAGGTAAATGGTTTTATAATTGCAAACAAAGATCATACAGATCTTATATTTTCTATTATAGATAGAAACTTAGAGATAAGAGCTTCTGAATCAGTTATCAATAAAGTTATACCTGGATTAATACCAACATTCGATGTTGCATTAGCTACCAAGTATGAACCTAAATTTTGTGACTTTGAAAGCGAGGAATGGTTAGGATCTAGAAAGTTGGATGGTGTTAGATGTATAATCAGAAAAGAGCATGAGTATGTAAATGCTTATTCAAGGCAAGGTAATGAGTTTACTACTTTACAGAAGGTGATAGACGAAGTATCTAAGATCCCAGGAGATTTTGTTTTAGACGGTGAGATTTGCTTAATGGATAAAGATGGTAACGAGCACTTTCAAGGGTTAATGAAACAGATCAAGAGAAAAAATCACACTATCAAGAAACCGAAGTTTGTTATATTTGATTACTTAACATTAGAAGAGTTTGATACTAAAAAAGGTACTGCAACGTTAGAAGATAGATATATTAACCTACAAGGCTGTGATCTAGAAGAAACTGATACATTGAGTCTATTAGATCAGCATGCTGTAGAATCTGACGAGCAACTAGCAGATATGATATCAGATGCAGACGAACACGGTTACGAAGGTATTATGTTAAGAAAGAATGCAGGTTACGAAGGTAAGAGATCGAAAAACTTATTAAAGTGTAAGAAGTTCTTTGATGCTGAGTATGAAGTACGTAGTGTAGATTTTGATACACATAGAGTTATTAGAGAAGGAAAGGAAGTTGTTATTCCAATGTTAGCTCAAGCATACATATGGCATAAAGGTCATGAAGTAGCTGTAGGTTCAGGATGGAGCCAGGAGCAGCGAATTAGATATGAAGCTAATCCTGAAAAGCTTATTGGTAAAATGATTACAGTTCAATACTTCGAAGAAACAATGAATCAGAATGGTGGATTATCGTTAAGATTCCCTACAGTAAAGCACGTATACGAAAACGGTAGAAATGTTTAAAAATAACTGTGTAAACAGTTGGTAGTCTGCGTTTTTTTTCTTATCTTTAGTATATAAAGAGAGAGGGAGAAACCCTACCGAAATTAAAAATTAAAAATTAAAAAATAAAAAAAATGAGAGATCAAACCGAAAAAACAACTTACCTAATTACCTTCAATAAAGATATAAATGCTTTCGATTCAATAGAACAACCATTAATAGGTTGGGACGGAGAACGTTTAAATTCATACCTTAAAGGTCAAACGATTGAAGTATCGCAAAAGTTATTTGCTCTACTGCTATCGAATGATGGTATTAGTGATAGTATGACGCTTCCAATTTACGATAAACGTGCTTACTGTAAGTATAGTGTAAAAGATATAGATTCAGTAAAAAAGAGAGTTGTTTGGTCTCAGACTACACAGTTTGTAAATACAATAGATGGTGCCAAAGGTATATCTGCTTGGAAAGACTCGTACTCAGCTGCTAGATTAAGTGATGAAATATTAGATGACGGATTTGATAGAGCAGGTGATTGGATGAAAGCTGATCGTAAAAAAACGCTTCTAGAAGCTTAAAATAACTGTGGAAACAGTTGGTAGCCTGAGATATTTTTCTTATCTTTAGGTATAAATAAAGGGAAGATATCCTAATAGTAATAAATAAAAATTAAAATGACTGAAACTAGATTAAAAGAATTGCAAACTGAAATTGCTAGATTAGAACAAATAGATAACGCGATAACTGAAAGAGTTACAGCTGAATTGGATAACGGAGATGAATTAGGATCCGCAATGGAATTCAATCAGTCTGATGAAGCACTAATTGCAAGACACAAGACTAAATTATCCAGTGAGTTTAGTAAACATGATGAACTACAGATACCTTGTTCTAAAGATTTAGATATGGAATGGGCTAACGAATCAGAAAATATACAGTAACATGGGACCAAAGATAAAAATATATAAAGATCACGTAGAGGTGATATGGTCAGATGAGATAGAGTATATATCTATTGAGCAAGCAACTAAAAGAAAGTTAATATA
>ENA-OSJC01000292-OSJC01000292.1-marine-metagenome-genome-assembly--contig:-NODE-292-length-51390-cov-8.815213_pt1 | contig 51390 bp, 88 predicted proteins | sample MGYA00237885_ERZ534234 | MGnify/ENA primary metagenome ERZ534234 (study PRJEB26413, sample SAMN06343907) | marine metagenome | isolation source: coastal waters | place: Atlantic Ocean: West Antarctic... | reverse complement strand
CGTGGTGGTTTTGCAAACTCTGATGTTGGACTAGAAGATACTTCTGAGTCGTTTGGTTTGCCTGCAACTGCTGACTTAATGTTTGCACTAATCTCTACTGAAGAGTTAGAAGGACTCAATCAGTTGATGATTAAACAGTTGAAGAATCGCTACAATGACTTGGGTACAAATAAAAGGTTTGTCGTAGGTATTGACAGAAGTAAAATGAAGTTGTATGATTGTGAACAAGAAGCGCAACACGACATTGTTGATAGTGGACAAGATGATACTCCAGCCTTTGATAAAGGGCAACACGCAAGGTATGACAAGTTCACTGATATGAAGTTCTAAGTACGTTTCGTTATAAATAGAATTGTAATAATTTTTGTATGAATGGAAACGGTGCTAAATGTTAAATTTTTCTGGGTATCTCACTGAAGACAAAGGTGGGAAAAACCTTCATCTAGAACATATCGAAGACGAAATTTTGAATTTCGGAGTGCCAGGAGGCAGAGCAGCAATTAACTTTGTTCGTTCATTAAGAGATATGTTGGCGGGTGCTTCAAGGACATCTGTAAATATGACTGTCAAATGGGACGGTGCTCCAGCAATATTCGCTGGTATCGACCCTGCCGATGGTAAGTTCTTTGTTGCAAAGAAATCAGTATTCAACGCAAAACCAAAACTATACAAGACTTCTCAAGAGATTAATGACGATGGACTATCTGGTTCTTTGAACAGTAAGTTTCAAGTCGCTCTTTCAGAATTTTCCAAGTTGGGCATCAAAGACGTTTTACAGGGTGACTTAATGTACACTTCTGAAGATGTTGAGACAACAACTATCGAAGGTATAAGATACTACACCTTCCAACCAAACACCATTGTATATGCAGTAGATGTCAACTCAAACTTGGGTAAGACAATCAAGTCATCAAAGATCGGTGTCGTATGGCACACAACATATGCTGGTAGTGATTTGCAAGGAATGAAAGCCTCATTCGGTGCAAATATTAAGGGACTTAGTAAACCTTCCTCAGTATGGATGGACGATGCAACTTACAAGGACGTATCTGGTAAGGCTACAATGACTGCATCTGAAACTGAGAAGGTTACAAAATCTCTATCTCTTGCTGGTTCTACATTCAAGAGAATCAATGCACCTCTACTGAACAAGTTCTTAAAACTACAGGATGTATTTACAGGTACACTTGCAGGCGCTCAATTAAAAACATACAACAATAGTAAAGTTCGACAAGGGGCAAAGATTACTGACCCTAAAGGACATGCAAAAGGATACGAGAAGTGGGTATTTGATGCAATCCAAAAACAAATAGACAAAGTTAAGAGTGAGAAAGGTAAGGATAAATACACTAATCTTCAGACTGAGTATCTTCGTGAAGTAAAGAAGCACACCAAGAATTTAGAGAACATCATTGCATTCCAAGGACACTTGGTTGACGCAAAGATGGGAGTTGTAAGCAAACTAAATAGTGTTAAGGGATTGACAGATACATTCATTAAAACTGCAAATGGTTTTAAAGTTACTAATCCAGAAGGATATGTTGCTATTGATAGAGTATCAGGAGATGCAGTTAAACTAGTGGATAGAATGGAGTTTAGTTTTAATAACTTTACTGCAATTAAGGCGTGGGATAAATGATAACATTTGATTCCCTCATACCAGACTTAACTGAACGTAAAGCATTGTCTGTTGCATCTAGACGTAAGATGGGTTTACGAATGAAGAAGATGGCGAAGTCATCTGTATTCAAAGCGAAGAAGGCAAGGAACGCATTAAAGAAGGCGCCTGAATCGAAGATAAAACAACGTGCAAACAAACAGGCGAAACAGGTTATTATTAAGAAGTTCGCTGGTATGGAACCAAGTGAATATGCGAATCTATCTCTAATGCAGAGACAGAATCTTGACAATCGAATTATGAAGACTAAGGGTGCAGCAATTAAGAAGATTGCAAAGAAACTACTAGTTTCCCTTAGACTGAAAGAATTAGAAAGACTAAAAAAGGCTAGAGGATTGGGTACAGAAGAATGAGAAGTTTTAAAGACATCAATGAAGCTCGTGGAGATAATACCGCTGTATTTACTTTTGGTAGATTCAATCCACCAACCACAGGACATGGGAAGTTACTAGACGCACTTGCTAAACAGGCAAAGAAGAATGGCGCACCATACTACGTCTTTGCATCTCATTCTGAAAACGCAAAGAAAGACCCTCTTCCCTATGTGAAGAAAGTCGCATACATGAAGAAGATGTTCCCGAAACATGCTAGAAGTATCTTTGTGGATAAAGCAAGACAGGTATTTGAGGTTGCAGTATCTCTATACAATAAAGGACACAAATCAGTTGTAATGGTTGTGGGTTCTGATCGTGTATCAGAGTTTGATGGATTGCTCAAGAAGTACAACAAAATGGAAGGTAGACACGGATACTACGAGTTTGAAAACATTCAAGTTATCTCTGCTGGTGAACGTGACCCAGATTCAGAAGGTGTGTCTGGTATGTCTGCATCTAAGATGAGAGCCGCAGCAATATCTGATGATTACGATTCTTTCAAGAATGGACTTCCCAAAGGATTTGGACAAGGAATGTCTCTATTTAAAGATGTTCGTAATTTCATGGGTGTTCGTGAGTCGTTTGTTTCAAGAACAGAATCATTCACTGAAGAAGATGTTGCACGAGATATGTATATTCGTGGCGAGATATTGAATATCGGAGATGTTGTTACCGAATCATACAGTGGTGTGAGTGGTAAGATTATTCGTAGAGGAACAAACTATGTGACCTTTGCAGAAGAAGATGGAACGCCTCACAAGAAGTGGTTGTATGAACTTGATGAGATGTCTACTGGACAACTTATTAAACAGGTTATTTCAAGGACTACAAAGAAAAAAGGATATGAGAAGGCGGCAGAAGTTCTCAAGACAGTTATTGACAGAAAGAGAAAAGAGAACGACCTTTCACATGACATCGTATACTATGCAACACAGATTGCAAAATCATTCGCTGGTATTGATGGAAGAACTTTGGCTAGAACATACGAAAAAATACATGGTGTTAATGAAGTTGTAAAACAAGACAAAGACATTAAGGACAGAAAAGGTTCTGAACCCGCTAAGTATTATGCAAAAGATGCTGATGGTGATGAGATGTCTGTTGCAACCAAGAAGAAACGTGCAGCACACTTTGCAAAGTCAAAAGATGGGCCTGCGCCAGGCGATAAGGATGCAGACACTAAACCATCCAAGCACACTAAGAAATTTAAAGATATGTTTGGTGAGGAAGACCCATGTTGGGATACTCACAAACAAGTTGGTATGAAAAAGAAGGGCGGCAAGATGGTGCCGAACTGTGTTGCTAAAGAAGATTTTCAGTTAGATGAAAAGATTGAAGGACTTATTACAAAAGCAGATAAGTCTGGTATGCCCTATGGTATTCTAAAGAAAGTATACGACAGAGGTATGGCTGCATGGAAGACAGGACACCGCCCTGGCACTACACCACAACAGTGGGCATTTGCTAGAGTCAACTCATTCGTAACAAAGTCATCTGGTACTTGGGGTAAGGCGGACAAAGACCTTGCACAACAGGTTCGTGGAGAAGAAACAGTAGAAGATTCTCGTGAAATCGGCACAGACGCCCAGAGAACAGAAAGACAGAAAATGACGCCAGGCCAACCAGTAATATCATTCAAAGAACATATTGAATGTGGAACAGAAGATTGTTGTCAAGAATGCGAGACTGCTAGTCTCATCGAATCAAACGTATATCGTGTAGGTTCTGAGAAATACTATGAGTTCTTCCAAGAGAAAAGAGATGAGTATACGTCTGGCGAGTTTAATCCTACAGGGTTCAACAAAGATTTAATGGAAGGCGATATTGGTAAGTATGCAATCTATGAAGGCGAAAATGTTGCTTTAGATTGCCCAATGATGGAAGCTGACTACCAAGGGACTGAGGTTGAACTAAATAAACCTAAGTCGGGTGGTTCTAAGAAGTATTACGTTTATGTAAAGAATGATAAGGGTAATGTAATTAAAGTTTCTTGGGGTGATACAACTGGACTTAAAGTTAAGTTGAATGACAAGGCTGCAAGAAAATCATTTGCTGCAAGACATGATTGTGCAAATAAGAAAGATAAGACTAAAGCTGGTTATTGGGCATGTAACTTGCCTCGTTATGCTAAACAACTTGGTCTAAGTGGTGGTGGGAGTTTCTTCTGGTGAGTCCGTATGAGGACAAAGGGGGAGATGAGTACAAGATTAGAACCTTTGCATCTGATGTTGAAGAAGACGCATTGATTTGGCATCGTGATGTAAATGACAGAGAGATCACAGTTCTAGAAGGTGCCGGTTGGCAACTTCAGATGGACAACGAACTTCCAGTGGAGTTGGTTAAAGGAAAACTCTACAATATTAACTCAATGGAGTATCACCGAATTATTAAAGGTGAAGACTCCTTAAAAATAGAAATATGGGAAAAGTAAAATGACAAGATATGGAACAACAATGAGTGAAGCTCTTGCCGAGGTTCGTGAAGGTTTCTCTCCGAAACAGATTAAAATGGCAATCGGTATCGCTTCAGACAAGCGTTACGCTGGTGTTAACATGAGTGGTGCAGTAAGTGCCATTGAAAAGATTAAAAGAGGATTGGCTGACCATCCTCAAGTTGCCGCAGTCTTAAAGGCAAAAAATGAAGAGACTGAACCGCAAGAAAGTGTGGAAATTGCACAAGAAGATGTGCAAGAAAGTGTACCAGTGTATGAAGGCAAGATGAAAGAACTTCATGGATATATCAGCAAAGGTAAAACTGCTGAGTGGATTGCTAATAAGATGGGCTTCAATGTTAAAGACATTAAATCTTTAATGGATGAAGAAGACGATCTAGAAGAAGCCGCTCAAATTCTTGCTCATGGTGGTAAGGGACAGTATAAAGTAGTCAAGAATGGTAGTGTTACTCAAATCAAATTCAAAGGTAAGGTAGTTGGAACTGCTGATTTTGATAGAGGTTCTGATAGTTTCTTTGTAAGTATCAAAGGCGAGAAAGGTCAGAAATCTTTTGATGACGCTCAGTCGATGGCAGATTATTTTGCAAAGAATAAAATCACTGAAGAATCTGAACTTGAAGAAGCATCTAAAGAAGGTACAATTCGTATCATTGATTTGGGGAATCGCAATCAAGACAAAATTCGTAAGGATTTGGGTGTTGATAAACTTCCAAACAAAGGTTTCCAAGTACAGGTTATGACTAAGGGTAAGTTTGTAAACGTAAGCACACCTTACAAGACTATGAAGGATGCAGAGAAGGTTCGAAAATCTGGCCAACATTCACTAGGTCTGGATGAGAAGTATGACTTGTATCACAAGACATTCTCTGGTGCTATGCAACATTCTTATGAATACTCAAAGAAGAAATTTGGAATCGAAATCGACCCAAATGAAATTGATGACAAGGTTGCAACAGGCCCAGCAAAACCAAAGACAGGTAAAACAAACTCCTACCGATTAAAAGGCAAGGATGGTAAGAAGGGTATCCAAGTACAAGTATACAACACGGGCAAGTCCTTTGAGTTGAACATGTACAAAGAAGAAGTTGAATTTGATGATTCTGTTCAAATTGCAAAACTCAAAGAATCAGTAAAGGTTCTAGGAAAGATTAACCCAACAGGCCCTGCATACCAAGAGGCACAAACATTTATTGAATCTCTTCAAGTGGCAGTTGAAAATCTCTTTAATGAAGGAACATGGTTGCCAGACGCTGAACTTAATGAAATGAAGATGAATGACCCCAAGTTACTAAAAGTATTTGACAATCTGAAGAAGGGTTCTACAGTTAAAATCAAATCAGATTCTACCATTGCAAAAGGTGAGGATTATATTGAGTATATTGTAAAATCTAAGAATGTAGTGAACAAGGGTAAAGTAGAAAAGATTACCTTGGCTACAAAAGAAAAACCTAATTCTGTCAAAAAGTTCTTGTATAAGAGGGACGATAAGGTTACAATGGCTATGGGTAATATGGCTGTGTCTGTTGTGGATATCAAAGAAGAAGGTTTAAAGGAAGGCCCAGAAGTTTATACTGTTAAGAAGGGTAAGTTCGCTCGCAAGGTGGATGGAAAGACTGCTGACAAGATGAAGAAGGATGGCTGGAAATTAATAAGTGCTGGTGATGAGAAGACTTCATCCTCTGCTAAAACTCGTATTGCACAATTGCAATTACAAATTGCGAAGTCGCAAGAAACAATTAATAAACTAAAGGAGACATAATATGTCCAAGTATTTTAATACTAAAGAAGGTAGTCTAGAACAGGCTGTGCTTGAGGCAGTTTCTCCTGCTCAACAAGCTGCAATCGCTATCTCTAAAAAAGAAAAGGGTGAGAAACCCAAAGACGAAAAAGATGAGAACAACTATATTCATGCTGCTAAGATGGCGAAAGAAAAGGGTGACAAAACCTTTACTATCGGTGGTAAGGACTATGATGTTGAAGAAGCTCTTAAAACTGAAACAAATAAGAACGACAAGTCTGATGACGGCGAAGGTTTGGACGCAGTTCAACCTAAAGCAGTAAAGAAGAAGTTTGCTGACCGTAAAGACAAAGACATTGACAACGATGGTGATACTGATTCATCTGATAAGTTCTTGCATAAGAAACGCAAAGCAATCTCTAAGTCTATGAAAGAAGATGTATCAAACATTGCAGATGTAATAACCGCTATGTGGGGTGAAGCTGCTGACAAGATGGACGATAAGAAGAAACAACTTGTGTGTGAAGATTGTGGTAAAGTCCATGAAGGCAAATGTGCTGAAGAAAAGGATGGAACAACTATGACAGGCAAACCTATGTCTAAAGTAGAAGTTTCAGTAAAAGAAAAGGACTAACAATGAAAAGTCTTGTGGAACTCACCAAGATAACTGAAGAAGAGTTGCCAGACATCTACTGCGATATGGATATGGTTATCGTAGACTTATTGGGTGGGTATAAAAAACTCACTGGAAAACAATTTGACAAAGTAGAAAAAGAACAGAGATGGGAAGATATACGAGGTAAGAAAGATTTTTGGCACACCTTACCTTGGATGACCGGCTCTGAAAAGATGTGGAAGTTTATTAATAAATATAAAGCAAACATATTATCTGCATATTCCAGTAATGATGGAAACAGTAGGCCTGGCAAGAAGGCGTGGTTAGCGAAGAATGCTAAACCTACTGGTAAAATTCATTTAGTGAAACGTGCAGATAAGGAAAGATATGCCACTATTGGTGGGAAACCCAACATCTTGATTGATGATTATATCAAAAATATCAAGGAGTGGGAGAACGCTGGAGGTATTGGGATTCATCATACATCCCCCAACAACACCCTTTCTCAATTGAAGAGAATTGGATTTAGATAAATAGAAGAGTAAAATCTTTAATTAAGGAGAACGATTATGGCCCTATGGGGAACAACAGATGCAGATGAAGCTAAACCTAAGTGGCTTACTGCTGAACAAAAAAGAAGCGTCTTTGCCACTGCTGGTGGTTGGACGGTATTAAACGGAAAAGGACTTGAGGAAGTTATTTGTGCAATCGGTGGATTAAGTGGTGCGTTAAACGCTGCTGACGTTACTGAAGTACGATTCGTCCAATCAGGTTATATCAATGGATCAAGAACTATCTCAGTAGATGTAATATGGAACGAGAAAGTTGTTGTTGCAGGCACACCAAGATTGATAGTTGACAATGGCAACCAATCTACTGATGGTGATGGTGATTATACACTAGACTACGCAAGTGGTACAGGAACAAACAAGTTACGCTTTACTAAGGCTGCACAGACTGTTTCTACAGGTGATATATTAAGTATCGGTGGTGGTTCACCATCTACCGCTTCAATTGCATTGAATAGTGGTTCTATTACTGCTGCTGATGTTGACAAGTTAGGTTCAATCACTGTTGCAACTGCAACCGCTGGTTCTACAACTTTCCCAACTGCTTCAGTAGATACTAATGTTCCATTTACAACTGTCGGTACAGTTAACACACTAGTTGCGAAAGTATTCTCAGTTGATGTTGCTGCTGGTGGTAACGGTGGTGCAAACTACGCTGCTGCTGATGAAATCACAGTTGCTGCTGGATTCGGTACTGGTACTGCTGCTGTATTTACAGTTGCAAGTGTTGCTAGTGGTGTAATTACTGGACTAACAGTTAAAACTGCTGCTCCAGGCGTATACAGTGCTATTGCTAGTGGTGTTACAGGTATTGCTCAAGCTTCTACTACAGGTAGTGGTTCTGGTGCAACATTTGACTTGACACTTGCTGTCGCTACACTTGCAGTTAATGCTGCTGGTGCTGGTTATGAAGCTTCCCCAGATATCTTATTGGCTGGTACAGGACTTGCACAACAAGCAACTGCAACCCTAGTGGGTTCTGCTGCTACGTTGGCGACAACTGGAGTTGCGAAAATCACTAAGACTGTGACTGCTTCGTAGACGTATAAATAAGTATATAAGGATATGATTATGAAAAAGAATGATAAGACACTAAGTGTCAGTGACATTGAAGAAACAAAAAAAGTTCTAACAGACGATCTTGATAAAGTTCAAGGTCGTCTAGACGAATTAGAAAAAATGAAGGTGCAGGCGATTTCACAGGGTAATGCTTTACAAGGCGCAATCCAGCAGTGTGATGTCTTTCTAAACCGATTAAGTGAGTCGAGTCCCGACAGTAGCATTCCCTCGCAAGACAATAGTGCCGCAATTAATGAGGCATTGAGTTGAGGGTTTTAACAATTAAAAAGGAGAAAGAAAATGGCAGATAAGAAAATCACTGCTCTAGCTGATCTTGGAGCCGGCCTTGCCGCAGAAGATCTATTACACGTTATTGATGACCCAAGTGGCAACCCTGTAAACAAAAAGTTAACAGTTGCAAACTTCTTTAATAACATCCCGACATACATTGCATTAGACGATACAGTGCATTTGTGTGACACAACATCTGAGGCAATTTCAGTTGCATCGTCAATCACGCATATCAACACCACTGCTGGTGCTCATGCTGGTGCAATGGCTAACGGAACTAACGGACAGATTAAAATCATCACTATGATTACTGATGGTGGAAATTCTGTTGTTACTCCTGCTGCACTTGCTGGATACACAAGAATAACCTTCAATGACGTTGGTGACTCTGCTACTTTGGTATTTACCAATAGTATGTGGGTTCTACTTTCTCATGTTGGTTGCACATTAGCATAAGGAGAGAATCATGGCTGAACGTATGGGCGCAAATGGATTACCTATTGTCAAAAAAGTGAAAACATGGGAAGACTTGCAAAACGAATCCACTGGAACACTACAAGAGATTTTAGAAGTAAATCCAAACTCTTCACCAGTTGAAGAAGTCGAAGACGAAGTAGTTGAGGAAGTGGATACTACTCCTTCTTGGAAAAGGAAATCCAAATGAAGAACTTTAGCAAATTCATAAAAGAAGGCAGAGGTCTTTCTGACCGAATGGATTTCGGTAATGACGTTGCTAACCCCAAGAACATTGAACGAATCAATGCATTTTTAGGTGCTATGGGACAGATGACTTATCTTGTCCCAGAACACGCTATTAATAAAGTTAAAGAGAGTCTAGAACAATTAGGACTTTCTTTTGGCGATGTTGATCTTGTTGAAGGGGGTAGTAAAGTATCCATGCCACTGACACAGTTTGGTGGACGAATTGGTAAGGATGAAAATGGCGATGACATTAATGATGATGGCATTTCACATAAAGTAGAAGGTGGACTTTCTTTAGAGATTGAACACGTTGTAATGAATGGAACTCATTTTTTGAAAACCAAAATCGTATAATCGGTTTAACATATTATGTTTGAAAAAATTACTAATGATAATGTTAGAATGTTTGCAATGCGACATTATGACAATCCACAGTGTGAAGGCGAACCCGAATTTGATGATGACATGAAGAGGTTTAAGTATCTTAAGCGTTTGTTTAGAAAGTACCATGAAAGTGGTGAACTAAAGGAACGCTTGATACTAAACCATCTGATTGTGATTACTAATGTATTCGGAGTAACCGCTGGTTCTACTTTATTGATATTCAAGGTTGAACCTGTCTACTGGCCAACTCTAAAAACCTTTATGGTATTTTTAGGATTGTTGACAGAAGCAGAGTTGGCAGATATACATGAAGATAACCGAATACGAGAAGTTCTAGGAAAACTATAATGGGAAGAGCTATAGACTTATTTGTTACCTACCGTTTCATTCGACTGTTAACACAACCATTCTCAAAGACAGATGCTTACAAGTTAGGTATCATTGATGAGGACGGTAATAGAACAGACAAGAAACTGTACAAAGCAACAGAGCAGGCAGCGTATACTGTACTGCACAAGCTTGTCTTTAATATCAAGAAAATCTTTCAGAAGGTGCCAGGATTACGTTCTAAGGTAGGAACGTATGCTGCAGCACTATTTCTATTGAAAGATACATTTAAAGAACACGTTGAAGACCCACAAGTATTCGAAAAGGAATTTTTGAAGTACTTGCGTGAAAATAATATTGAACTTGACAATACTATTATAGAAGAAGTAACCCTTGACAATGGAAAGTTGTCTAAAGGGATTTATACATTAACACAGGATGTTATTGTAACAAGTGAAGATGAGGATGACTTTGACGCTCTGCAAGGAGATGAAGTTGAAGTATTTGAAGACACACCGCCAGCCGACACTATCCTAGGCGTAGATGTGTTCCCTGTCATTCATAACAAAACAAAGCAGAAGATTTTTGTATCTTCTGAGGATATAAAGGAACTAGACATAGGAGATTTATAATATGTCACTTAACTTTGATAACATGATGAAAAAGTTTTATGACGATCCGAAGTTGGGGTTGATGCCAGAGGACGCACCTACTAACAATGCAAGTAGTGGTGCAGTTTCTATGCCCCCCGATGTAAGATATCAAAAAGATAAAAAGAAGAAAGAAAAGAAACCATATGACGCAAGAACTAAACCCGCTAGGGCGTTCTACAAGCGCATGACTGACCTCAAGGCTAGAAGAGAAATGAGAAAACAATCGAAACTTGCCGCAAAGGTATTGGAAAACACACTCAACAGAGAAAATGAATATCTTCTCGCAGAGGACAACATTGATGTTTTAAAGAGCATCGTAAAGAACAAGCAAAACAAATCCATTAAGTTTAAAGATGGTGCCATGAAAGTGGACTTGTATACTGCATCTGCTGTAACACAAGTTTTTGATTTAGTAAACAAATCTAATAAAGATAAACTGTCTAAACTTATCAATGGTAAGAAAGCAGAGTTCTTAAAGGTTGCTAGTTTTGCAATGTCTAAGGTAAAGTAACATGATAAGATTCAATCAATACATTACAGAACAAGAAATCACCAAGTCAGACTTGGATGGTATTGAGAAGTATGCAGACAGACTATATAAGAGTCTAGGTATTGATGTAGAATTCACCAGACACTTTTTAGATAGGGTTAATGATGCACGAAACAAGAAACAGATTACTGTGGCGGAGCTTATTAGGTTGTTCAAACAATCTCATAAAAAGTATGGCAAGAAGATTGCGAAACTTGGGCCTGACGCTGAAGCAGTAATTAACGATATGCAAACGGATGTTAACATGCCGTTTGTTTTAAAGTGGGATGGTAAGGAACTGGACTTGATTGCAAAGACTGTAATGAGGAAGAAAGATTTTAAAACCCCAGACCCGAAACTATCTTTTTAAAAAAGGAGAACTAGTATGAAGACATGGATTAAAAATAGATTGAAGGAACGCACATCATGGGACGGAGGCGTATGTATCGCCCTTGGACTAATGATTCTATTCGTTGCTCCACTTGCAAAGATTGCTGCTGGTATTGCAATAGCATATGGTGCATGGTCAATATGGAAGTCTGAGTAATGTTCCGACTATATGCAATTCTTATTGTAGTTGGTTTATTGGGTGGTGCAGTATATGGTGCTAAGTACTATTACGACACCACCCAAAATACAATTGCTGCTTTGCGTGAGAACAACGCAAAACTAGAAGTTGCTAATGAAACAAACCAAGCGACTATTAAACAGATGGGACAGGACACTGCTAGATTGAATGATTTAACTAATCAACTTGCTTTGGACTTACAAACGTCAGAGAAATATGGGGATGAACTTAGATCAACCCTTAACAAACATAATCTGACACATCTGGCTAATAAGAAGCCAGGGCTAATTGAAAAGAGGATGCAAAATGCGACAGACAAACTATGGGATGACCTTGAGTCTATCACTGGTGTTGATAGTAACGCTACTACTGAGTAGTGGTTGTTCATCAATATTACCAGAACCCAAAATTATAATTCAAACGGAAATTGTTGAAAGACAAATTCCTACTGTACCTCTTCCTAAACAAGTTCAGTTAAATGATATAACTATCTATGTTGTATCACCCGAACAAAACTTTGAAGAGTTCAAAGCAGAGTTCGAAGCGAAGAACGGAGCAGATTCATACATTGCTATATCTGTGAAGGACTACGAAAACTTATCATTAAACATTGCTGAGTTAAGACGTTACATTGAACAACAAACACAAATAATACTTTACTACGAAAGTGCGGTATCAAATACAGGAGAAGGCGAAGATGATACATCTGATGGCCCAAATGGCAGCTAATGCATACTTAGACGGAAAAGAAGCAAAAGCAATTTTTAGAGGTATGGGATATACTCATAAGTTTTTTGATGTAGATGGCGCACAATGTCACGCAGTATGGAACAAGACTGAATACATCTTATGTTTCAGAGGAACAGAACCAGATGAACTATCTGATATCCTTGCAGACTTAAACGCATGGCCTCGTGGTGCAATGACACATGGTTTGGTACACTCTGGTTTTGTAAAAGAGTGTAATAAGTTATGGGAACAACTTGTAGTACATAGAAGTAAACACATCAAGAAAACTTTCTATATTACTGGACATTCATTAGGTGCTGCAATGGCAACTATTGCATGTTCAAGATTTGAAGAAAAGGAACCAGTGGAGATGTTGACTACCTTTGGTTCGCCTCGTGTTGGTACACGCAAGTTCGTTAAGAACATCACAACACCTCATACAAGAGTTGTAAACAATAATGACGTTGTGACAAAAGTACCACTATGGTTAATGGGATATAAACATCATGGGGTATTGACATACATCAATTTCTATGGTAATATAAGAACACTAACATTCTGGCAGATGATTAAGGATAAGTGTAGAGGGTGGAGAAGCAGTGCCCTAGATGGAATTACAGATCACGGTATGCACTATTACCTGTACAACTTAGAACACTCTGACAAGAAGGTAGTATAATGGAAATTTTCGATAACACTCTCTGGATTTATACCAGTATAATCGGTGCATTACTTGGCGCAGCATTCCTTGCATACTTTAAAGATACTAACATGGGTATCTGGTGTTATGGAAAATTAGACAGTTTTGTAGATTACTTGGTGCATAAATATGATTGGAAGTGGTTAAGACAACCAGAAGATGCGTGGAGAAAGAAGTACCCACATGTCACCAAAAAGATTGATGAATTAGAAACTCGTATAAAGAAGCTCGAAAATGGCAACAGTTAAAAGTTTAGATACCGAAGTAGAACTTCTCAAAAGGGAAGTTACTGAGATGAAACAAATACATCTTAGGTTAGATTCTGCAATCGAAAAGATTGCTGACGTATCACAGTCTCTCCATACTATCATGGCAGTCCATGAGGAAAAGTTAATGCGTCAGGAAGATCAGTTGGAACAACAGGAAAACGAATTTAAAAATACAGTACAAGAATTACATAGTCGTATTACGTCCAATGCAAAAGAGTCTCTTCAACATCAGACAGATATGGAGCGCCGTCTAGTAGATGCTATGACTCAACATAACACCAAGGCAGACGCTTACTTCGTTCAACTGAGAGATGAACTATCTACCAGAGTTGGAGTGCTTGAGAAATGGCGATATGTCATCATTGGTGGTTCTATTGTTATTGGATTTGCACTCACAGAAATACTTCCTGCCATGATGTAAAACCTCTTGACATCTTAGCCTCTTTCGTGTATCATAGGTACTATGAATTATATTGATACTAAGTATGTCTCCCTTATCGGCTCACGGTTAAGAAACTTCTCCAAGAAGAAAGATCACTTGTGGAACTTCTCTTGTCCGTATTGTGGCGATTCATCTAAGAAGAAAAACAAGGCACGAGGTTTTGTTTACAGAACAAAGAATGATTTGTTCTTTAAATGTCATAACTGTGCCATGGGTACAACTGTTGCTAAACTCATTGAGTATGTAGATTCAAATCTATACAAAGAGTATGTAATGGAACGGTACAAAGATGGTTCCAATGGTACTCCCTATAAGGGTGGGTACAAAACTCCCAAACCTAAGTTCGACTTCACAGCACCGAAGTTCAAACCTCGTTTGGGTAAATTAAAAACTTTTGCAGAATTAGAAAATAATCACCCTGCTGTGTCGATTTTAAGTGAAAGATCGCTGCCCAGAGATTCTTGGAATGATATATATTTCTGTCCTAAGTTTTTTGAGTTCACCAATACTCAAGTCCATAATAAGTTCCCTGTGTTGGACGGAGATCATCCTAGAATGATTATTCCGTTTCGCAAGGAGAACGGACAAATATTCGCCTATCAAGGTAGATCATTTGGTGATGAGAAACAGAAGTACATTACAATCATTCTGGATACAGAATATCCCAAAATCTTTGGGATGGATAGAGTAGACCCCAATCTTAACATCTATGTTACTGAAGGGCCTTTCGATAGTTTGTTTCTTGATAACGCTGTTGCAGTTGCACAGAGTGATTTGCGTGTGCCTCAGTTTAAAGATAAGGCAGTACTTGTACCAGATAATGAACCTAGAAACCCAGAGATTTGTAAACAAATTGAACGGTGTATTGAAGAAGGATACAAGGTATGTCTTTGGCCTAGTACAATAAAAGAAAAAGACATTAATGACATGATTCTCTCTGGCAAAACGTCAGCGGAGGTTTTAGGAATTATACATAGTAACTCCCATTCGGGGTTAAAAGCACAAACCGTTTTCAACAACTGGAAGCGTACATATTAGATAAATGGAGAACACAAATATGAAAAGTCTGGCAGAAGTTATTATTCCCTTCACCAAGACTGAGGGAGACATGGGTCTCGACCACCTCGGTATCAAAATCAACAGAAAAAAAGACAAAGAATTATCAGAACAAGCGTACAAACTTCTTAAAGACTATTATTGTAATGACAACGAAGACTCCCCCCAAATGGCATTTGCAAGAGCATCTGTCGCATACTGTGATGGGGACTTAGCACTTGCACAACGTATATACGATGCTGTGTCTAAGGGACATTTTATGTTTGCATCTCCAGTATTATCAAACGCACCAGCGCCTGGCAAGAAGGCGAGGGCATTACCAATCTCATGTTTCTTAACATATGTACCAGATTCACTTGAAGGACTAATCGACCACTCAGCAGAGTTGCGTTGGTTGTCTGTCAAGGGCGGTGGTGTTGGTGGACACTGGAGTGATGTTCGTGCCATCTCAGACAAAGCGCCCGGCCCAATGCCATTTTTACATACTGTAGACGCAGATATGACTGCATATCGACAGGGTAAAACTCGTAAAGGTTCCTACGCAGCGTATATGGATGTCTCACACCCCGACCTGATAGAGTTCCTTAACATGCGTATACCTACTGGTGACGTTAACCGTAAGAACCTAAATTTGCACCATGCAATTAATATCACAGACGATTTCATGCGGGCAGTAGAACGTAATGAGATGTGGGACTTAAAAGACCCACACGAAGATACAGTTCGTGAAACTATGCCTGCTAGGACGTTATGGCAACATATCTTAGAGACACGGTATCGTACAGGTGAACCATACCTAAACTTCATTGACACTGCTAATCGTGCATTACCACATACAATGAAAGCAAAGGGACTGAAGATACATGGGTCAAACCTATGTAACGAAATCCACTTGCCGACATCAGAAGACAGGACTGCTGTGTGTTGTCTCTCTTCTCTTAACTTGGAGAAGTTTGACGAATGGAAAGACGGAACACTTGTTGCTGACCTTATTCGATTCTTAGATAACGTATTGCAATTCTTTATTGACAATGCTGGTGATGAGATTAGTCGTGCAAGATATTCTGCAACTCAAGAACGTAGTCTTGGACTAGGTGCAATGGGTTGGCACTCACTTCTACACCAGAAGAGAATTGCATTTGATTCTCTACAAGCACGAGAACTAAATCAACATGTCTTTAAATTAATCAAAGAGGAAGCAGTTAAGGAATCCCTACGACTAGGTGCAGAGAAGGGTGAGGCTCCTGATATGCGTGGTACTGGTAGACGTAATGCACATCTACTGGCGATTGCCCCTAATGCAAACTCTAGTATTATTGTGTCAACATCCCCATCTATTGAACCAGCGAAAGCGAATGCATATACACATCGTACTCGTGCTGGTTCTCACTTGGTATATAATAAGTACTTGGAAGAAGAACTAGAAAAGGTTGGACAGAATAAGGAATCTGTTTGGTCTGGTATCATTACTGGAGGCGGTTCAGTGCAACATCTAGACTTCCTGTCAGATAATATCAAAGAAGTGTTTAAGACTGCAATCGAACTTGACCAGTTAGTACTGGTTGAACAGGCTGCAGATAGACAAGAGTATCTATGTCAAGGACAATCGCTAAACTTATTCTTCTCTGCTAATGCAAATAAGAAAGAGTTGCATAGAAGTCACTTCGCTGCATGGAAGTTAGGAACTAAGGGTCTGTACTACCTAAGAACGGAAAGTTCACAAAAGGCAGAAAATGTATCGTTGAAAGTTGCTCGTGATGCATTACAAGATTTTGAAACACAAACAATGGAATCACAAGACGAATGTGTCGCTTGTGAAGGTTAAAGGATAAAAAATGAAAGTAGAAATTTATAGTAAGTCGCATTGCCCATTCTGTCAGAAGGCCAAACAATGGTTTGATTCTCATGGGTATGATTACACAGAAACAGTATTAGACAATGAAGAGGAAAGACTATCTTTCTATCAACGTGTACCTAATGCTCGTTCTATGCCACAAATCTTTATTGATGATAAACTGATTGGTACATACGACCAGTTTATTGCAATTGCAGATACATTTGTAAAGAAGAAAGGTGGTGGGTTGTTGGAGTTCTCAGAAACTTACAAACCATTCCATTATCCTTGGGCAGTTGAAATCACAACAAGACACGAGAAGGTTCACTGGATTGAAGATGAACTTGACTTGTCGGAAGATGTTTCTGATTGGAAGTCTGGTAAGATTAATGCTATTGAGAAGGAATACGTTACGAACATCCTTAGACTGTTCACACAGTCAGATGTTGCAGTAGGACAGAACTACTACGACCAATTCATTCCTAAGTTTAAGAACAATGAAGTACGAAACATGCTTGGTTCGTTTGCAACTCGTGAAGGTATCCATCAACGTGCATATGCATTGCTTAATGAGACACTTGGATTGTCAGATGCAGAGTACCATGCTTTCCTTGAATACTCAGAGATGGCAGACAAGATTGAATTTATGATGGACAGTGATCCGAATACAGTTCGTGGACTTGGACTGTGCCTTGCAAAGTCAGTGTTCAATGAAGGTGTTGCTCTGTTCGCATCATTCGTGATGTTGTTAAACTTTCAACGTGCTGGTAAGATGAAAGGTATGGGTAAGGTTGTTGAGTGGAGTATTCGTGATGAATCTATCCATGTCGAAGGCAATGCTAAGTTATTCAAGGCATATTGTGCTGAACACCCTCGTATCGTAGATGACGAATTTAAGGGACATATATATGAGATGGCAAGGAACGCAGTTAAGTTAGAAGACAGGTTCATTGACTTGGCGTATAAACTTGGTGACATCGAAGGACTAGGTGAAAAAGAAGTGAAACAGTATGTGAGATACATTACTGATAGAAGACTTCTTCAACTTGGACTTAAAGGGAATTACAAAGTGAAAGAAAATCCATTACCTTGGTTGGAGTGGATTCTCAACGGCGCAGACCATACGAACTTCTTTGAGAATAGAGTAACTGAATATGAGGTTGCTGGTTTAACAGGTAAGTGGGATGATGTCTACGCTGCGTAATAATAACAGGCAGGGAAATTAATGAGTAGTACTAGAAAAGAAATCTTATGTGACGGATGTGATGCAGTCTTTAGATTAGCCCACAACATGGACGAATGGAGTTATGCTATAACCTATTGTCCATTTTGTTCTGAACCATTAGAAACAGAGAATGAAGATGCTCTGTTCGATGAGGAAGAGGACGAAGATTACTAGATGTCACAATGGACGTTTGACGGAACCCTTGTTGAAGAACTACCAGAAGATTGTGAGGGCTTTGTATATCTGATAACTAATCTTACTAACGGACAAAAGTACGTTGGAAAGAAACTAGCACGTTTCAAGGTTACAAAGCCCCCACTAAAAGGAAGGAAGAACAAAAGACGTTCAACTAAAGAAAGTGATTGGAGAACCTATTTTGGTTCTTCAGATCATTTGAACGCTGATGTCAAGGAACTTGGAGAAGACAAGTTCGCCAGAGAAATCCTATACTATTGTCAAAGTAGAGGTATGTTAAGTTATCTAGAAGCTAAAGAACAATTCGATAGGAAAGTCCTATTGACAGATGAGTATTATAATGGTATAATAAACGTCAGAGTAGGAAGTTCTAAGATTCTAAAAGAAGAGTATGCAGATAAGTTCTAGCGAACATGCAAAAATATCATTACTTTTTGTAACATATGACAGTACTATTGACATAAATATATGCGAACGACCCCCCAAAGGAGATTCAAAAATGACCATTAACATGGACAGAGTGAGCATGCTCGCTAATAATTAACTAGGGATGCTATGCGTCCCTTCATCATTTTAAGAGGAAAAATAAAATGACAAAATGGATGCTGGATTTGTTCAAACCAAAACCACAGAAGAATGATATTGTACGTTTCATACGGACAGAATATCCAAACGAAGTAAGGCACTTACATGATATTGATGTACTTGCATACTACGAAAACATAATGACTAAAAGGAGAACCTAAAAATGTCAGTCGGTTTATTTTTAAACCAAAGTTACAAACACACATGTACTGTTTGTGATTGGCTAAGTAAAGCATGTACAGCGGTATTAATTACAAGTATCGCTATAACAGAAGCATCAGGAAGAGCGAGGGCTGCATCAGAACTATCCAGAATGGGATATCATGCAGAAGCGAAGAAGTTGATATTGGAGAATAGATTATGAGTCAGTTGATGATGAAACTAAGAGAGAACGAGAAGGTATGCAAATATTGTGATATTGCAGAAGGAATCTTCTTGGCGGTATTTCCTTTGTTACTACCAATATTGGTAGTAGTTGCGACAGCAAATCAATGGTAGTATAACTTTTTTAAATTAATTTTAAAATAAATGATAAGTCCTTGTTTTTACAGGGACTTTTTTTTGACTTTTTTTCAGAAAAGACTTGACAAATGTTATGATAACATGTATACTGTATAGGTAAGATAAAGAAAAGGAAATAATCATGGAAACAATTTTTATTAGTGCGAACAACGGTGGACTTGAGATTTACAAGGGTGCTGGAAACTTGATTGCTGGAAACATCCAGACTGCAAAGACTTTCAAATATGTGATGGAGACTCATAATATCGACCCTGATTATGTAGACATGTATTACACAAGTAGTATGGACTTTGCAGATGAAGTAGGATTTGAACACTATGGTGACGCAAAGAGACTTGCTGAAGAGGGCCTTGAGTTGATTGAAAGAACTCGTACTTATAACAAATAGTTATATGCATATACCAAAAAAGTATAAAAAAAGTGAAAATAACTCTTGACTTTTGTTCCGATAACAAGTATAATGGTTACATAAGATAGAGAAAAGGGAAAAATTATGATGAAATCTAAGATAGTAGTTCAAGAAGTAATAGAGTTTGCCGAGTATGTAAAGACTTTCTATGCTGAAGGTGGTGTGTATCCTATTGGTGCAACAACCGAAATGATTGCGAAATCTACCCAGATGTACTTTGATTCACTTACTGAGGAAGTGACTTGGGGTGGTGGAGACAGCATCGACAGGGAACGTGTTCGTGATATTATGATTGAAGAATTTGAATTGGAGTGGAAATAATGGGATTATTAGTTAGTGTTTATAAGAGTGGTGGTACTGATTGTACCAATGGTGGAATTACCTCTACTGATATCAAAGGTTTATGTGTAAAAAATATTGATGGGCCTTTCACGCCCTCTGAAGATTACCCTGCCGCTATATTGGTAGTTCGTCATTTTGGGTTCGGTTCTGCATTGTCGATTGTTCCAGTAGAAAACTTCAAGGGACAGCATATGTTTGGTGGAAACTACGCCTCAACTTCAGACAGTCGCTTCGGTGAGGCTGCTCGTGAGATGTTAGATGGTGAACAGTACTGGATAGGTGCTGTCCCAATCCATGATAGGGCTGAATAAAAATGAAAAAAGTTGAGAAAAGTTCTTGACTTTGTTGTGAAAACAACGTATAATGTATGTATAAATTGAGAAAAGGAAAAGATTATGGAACAAGCACTTACTGATTATATCACACAACGCAATGCAGAAACCCAAGCGTGGTTAGATGCTGGTGAAGGCCGTATCGCTGGATTCATTCCAACCGACCCTGCTTTCTTTGAAAGTAATGGGTGGACAACTCTTGTGCAATACAAGCGTGCTATGTTAGAAGAAGATGCGTACTATATGTGTGCTGATGCATACTCTAAGAGTTATGCTCGTGCAATGTCTTTCCAATTCAAAACAAATGCAGAGTTAGAATCTTTGTGTGATTCGTATGGTGATGTCATTGAGTCAAACATAAAGGAAGAGGCTGAGTGGGCTCAGAAGTGTGTGGATACATTCCAAGCAATTCTTACGGATGCCATCAACACTGGCGCTCGTGATGAAGAGACTGCTCTACGTTGGTTAACTGAAGAAGAAGATTTCTACGGCCTCCAAGATGTAGAATCCTTTGTGTATGGATATGGTATCCTGTTCACCAAATATGGTAAGGAACTTGTGAAGAAGTTGCAGTCAATTGTTAAATATGTAGAGGTGGCTTAATATGGTAAATGAATTACATGACTTAAATCTATTAGAAGGAATCTTGGATAAGGTTCAAGGTGCATTTTTAAAGACACCGACCTCTAAGGAACAACGATTTGCTATAAGTCAACTACAGGGAATGGTTGCTGAGAAACGTAAAATCATTGCTGACTTTGAAAAGGAGTTTGAGAATGATAATTAAGAAAAAACAAAGGACGCCTGTGATTGACTTGACAGGCCCTGAGGGAAATGCTTTTGCTCTGATGGCCCACGCTAGTAATTTTGCAAGACAGTTGGGACTGAACAAGAATAAGATCATCACCGAAATGAAATCTGGTGATTATGAAAACCTCGTTTTGGTGTTTGATAAATACTTTGGCGATTATGTAATCTTAGAGAGGTAATACCATGACTCCCATTGAATATGCTGTTATAACAACATGTATACTTGCAGTATTTTATTATGCCGGCGTTTACGTTGGTAAACAAAAAGCAATAGCAGACGTTGTTGAAAATACCCTTAACATTCTTGAGAAGGGTAATTACATCAAAGTAGTCTATAATGAGGAATTAAAAGAAAAAGAATTAATATCTCTTGACAAGATCAGTTAATTCTGGTACTATGTAGTAGTAAAGAGTGAAAACTATGATATATGAAACGAAAGAAGAGGCAGTGATTGCTGCCAAATTAATGTGCGAGACACTAGAAACATATGTTCGAATAACACTTTGTCCAAATGGCAAGGGGTATGAACTGTTCGGTACTGGTGAGTTCGTAATGAATGTGAAGGAAGAATTATGAATATTAAATTAATCGGAACTGTTCTTGCAACAAGTCTTTTAGCAACATCAGCGTTTGCTGGTGACCCATCTGTTGAAGACAAGTATAAAGTTGTTGAAACGTCTGTTCCAAGTACGCAAAATGTCTGTCAAAATGTACAATTGCCTATCTATGGTAATGTTGGCGGAGGCGGTGCATCTGGTACTGACGTATTAGGTGGTATGATTATCGGGGGGTTACTTGGTAAGGGTATCGCTGGGAACGATAAAGGTGCAGCAGCTGGTGCGGTGCTAGGTGGCATATTCCAAGCCGACAAGAAGCAGGGACAACAGGGTGTAGTTGGTTATCGCCAACAGCAACAGTGTCAACAGAATACTACATATACTACAGAGAGAAAAACAATTTACTCTCATAGTATTGTGACTTTTTACCATGAGGGTAAACAGCATAGGGTTAGATTTAATCGTTATCAATAACGGTTAAGACTGTCTGCCCTTAGCTCAGCTGGATAGAGCAACAGCCTTCTAAGCTGTAGGTCGTAGGTTCGAATCCTACAGGGCAGGCCAATATATTTTTAAAGGGAATGAATGAGGTATAATAAATACAATAACAAAAGAAAAGAAGTCAGTAAACCATTGGGTGGTCTGACTGTGGAAGTGCGTGATGGAAATGTCGAAGGGGCAATACGCATTATGAAGAAGAAGTTACTTGCAGATGGGTTCTTTAACGAACTCAGAGAGAGAACATTTTTTGAGTCCAAAGGAACTAAACGTAGAAAGGCTAAGAAGCAAGCTACAAGAAGGTTCCAAAGGAACATGGAAAAACGTAAAGAAGAATTTGGATATTAGTAGGTGAGATATGGCTCGAAAGACAGTAGAGAAAGATGCGACAGTGAAACCTCGCAAGAAACGGAAACCAATGACGCCAGAACAAAGACAGGCGGCAGGGGAACGACTTGCAAAGGCACGAGAAAAGCGTCTACTTGAAAACCCTCCACAGTATAAAAGTATCCACCCTAGTGTGGTTGAACTTGAAGATGATGACCCTTTAAGTATGAAGAAAGTCCAGATGTGGATTAAGACACAGAAGGATTTATTGTCTGCCGCTCGAAGTGGTATTCGTAACAAGATGAAGGGCGCTGAAGCCCAAGTGAGTTTGCATGAAGGATACATAAGAAACCTTCAACGATATCTTCGTGATGGAGTTTACTGTGATACAATGTACGGTGAACATCAACAGAATAAAATCCTATACAGGTGTGTCGCTATGGCGTATCACCCAGACGGAACGCCTAAAAGATCGACTGGCGTATTTTACCCAGACCTTGGACGTACATGGACAGGAGAAATACATGACGAAGAAGAAGGATAATATCATCAACTTTCCAATTGGGAAGGATGTAAAGATAGATAACACTGGTGGATTGGTTCGTGAACACATGCTGTTCACTGATAACTTAACTGAGGGACTTGTTGTAAATATGATACACAACATGTCTGAGAATGGAATGGATACAGAACATCCATGCTTTATGAGAGATACAGCATTCTTAATTGAATTGATTAAGAGTATGATATACAGGGATGGTGGTATGACTCATCCCTTACAAGATTTTACAAAACTGTTCGTAACGTATACAGAAGACGATGGTATACCTACAATGGACATTGACCTTGATATGATAAGTGATGTGTCTGAAGAATTGTTTGGTGAGGATAATGACAGAGAAGAGTAGGGTAAGATTTAAACATTGGATTAACGGTGAAGAACTTTCTGCTATTGGAGAAATAATTTCTGTTGTTAGTCCACAAAGTGATCGTATAGTCGTTCTAAAGGATGATGGGATATATGAAGATATACTCAAAAATACAATCATAGATATAACGCCCCTTTAGCTCATTTGGTAGAGCAAGGCATTTGTAATGCCTAGGTGGTTGGTTCGAATCCGACAAGGGGCTCCAGATACGGAGTATAGCACAGCTTGGTAGTGCGCTGCGTTTGGGACGCAGAGGTCGTAGGTTCGAATCCTACTACTCCGACCAAAAAACTATTGACAGACTGATAGAAACTTGGTATAATAGTATATTAATAAAGTGAGAAAATTATGATTATAGTTGATATGAACCAAGTTACCATCAGTAATTTGATGGTACAAATAAATCAGTCAAAAACAAAGTCAGTCGATGAGGACTTAGTTCGTCATATGGTGTTGAACTCTTTGCGTGGATATCGCACAAAGTTTGGTGAGGCCTTTGGTGAACTTGTACTTACCTATGACAGTAAGAAGTATTGGAGGCGGGATTACTTTCCCAACTACAAGGCAAACCGTAAGAAGGATAGAGCAAAATCAGACCTTGATTGGAATTCTATCTTTAATGCATTGAATGCCATTCGTGATGAAATTCGTGAGACTTTCCCATACAAGGTTGTTGAAGTCGAAGGTGCTGAGGCGGATGACTGTATCGCTGTGATATGTCAACATATTGCTAAGACTCCAAATGAGTTTGAACCCATTCTAATTCTGTCTGGTGACAAGGACTTCATCCAGTTGCACAAATACAACTTCGTTAAACAATATAGTCCAGTACTGAAGAAATTTATCAACGGTATTGATCCGTCTATATATATAAGGGAACATGTGTTAAAGGGTGATAGGAGTGATGGTGTACCAAACTTCTTATCCCCAGATAATACATTCATTGATGACTTACGACAGAAACCTATGTCTAAGAAGAAGATCGCTGGTTGGATTGAATCTAATCCAGAGGATGTCTTCACGGAAGAGATGATGCGTAATTATCAACGAAACAAAACACTAATTGATTTAGAGTGTATTCCAGAAGAACTAACAGGTAGGATTCTAGAAGCTTACAGAGAAGAACCTAAAGGTGACAGGAGTAAACTACTAAATTACTTTATACAAAAAAGATTGAGAAATCTTATGAACGATATTGGAGACTTTTAATATGAAAACGCATACACCGTTACTTTCTGAAATTTTAAAGAAAGTACACAACGCTAAAACTAAACCTGAGAAGATTGCAATTCTCAAAGAACATGATTGTGAACAATTACGAATGATTGTCAAATCATCTTTCGACCCTGCTATAGAGTGGCTTATCCCAGAAGGAGAAGTTCCATTCACCAGAAACGAAGCTGTTGCTGGTACAGAACATACAGTACTTCGAAGGGAGTCAAGGAAACTTTTTCACTTTATCAAAGGTGGTAATGATGCCCTTCCTCTATTCAAAAAAGAGAATATGTTTATCCAGATGTTAGAGGGATTGCATAGTTCAGAAGCAGACTTAATTATCGCTGCTAAGGACAAGAAATTGCATAAGGCATACAAAGGACTTTCAGAACATGTAGTGAAAGATGCCTTTGGATGGAACGATGAGTATCAAAGGAGTTAATAATGTTATCATCAAGTCAATTTAAAGAACTATTTCCTAATTGTAAAGACCCAGAAGGTTGGGTAGATGCAATGAACGAAGTGTTCCCTAAGTATGAAATCAATACACCAGAACGTATTGCATCATTCATTGCTCAGTGTGGACATGAGAGTGGTGGTTGGAGAGTATTCTCTGAGAACCTAAATTACAGTGCTAAGGCGCTGAATGCAATCTTTGGCAAGTACTTTCAACGTGCTGCTAGGGATGCAGAACCCTATCACAGGCAACCAGAAATGATTGCTAACGTAGTCTATGCAAATCGTATGGACAACGGTGACACCGACAGTGGTGATGGGTGGAAGTATCGTGGCAGAGGCCCAATCCAATTGACAGGTAAAGCGAACTATAGTTCCTTTGCAGAAGATATGGATGTTGATGTTGTCGATAATCCAGACATGGTTTCAGAAGACAAAGAGACCGCTCTCATGTCCGCCATATGGTATTGGAACAAGAACGGATTGAATCGCTATGCAGATAGTGGTGATATCAAAACCATGACTAAACGCATCAATGGTGGTTATATTGGTCTGGAAGACCGTATCCATCACTGGAAAGAAGCACTACATATGCTAGGTAGTGAGGCTGGAGACCATGAGTCCTTTGCCTCTCCAAGTGATGATGTGCCTTCGCCAGAAGATATTGGTGTGCTACGAAAGGGTATGAAGTCAGTTGGGGTTGCTACGATGCAAGAAGCACTAGGTATTGGTGCAGATGGTATCTTTGGCGCTGGAACTGAACGTGCCTTGAAAGAATGGCAAACTGCCAATGGACTTGTTGCTGATGGGGTTGCTGGGCCCGCAACACTAGGTGAACTTCTAGGATAACCAGTGGTGTGGTGGTCGTCTTCCTTTTCTCTCTCTAATAGCTACACTGCGAGGGCGGCCACCTTACAAGGACGTAAATCTATAAATAGATATATGTCAGATCACCCTGTAACACTATCACCAATACAACCCCTAAATGTCCTCAGTGATTACACTAGAACGTATGATTTGGGGGTGAATCAGGTAACTGCACATATAGAACACAGTCGGGTCGGAAACGGCCCTGTTAGGGTAAGTGAAGTAACCTACACAACCTACAGTTCATCTGGTGAATTGAGTCATGCCCCACCGCCATTAGGTGGTAAGATTGACTTATCTGCATAATAATTGAAAATAATTGAAAATAATTTCTAAGTCCTTGTTCTGCAAGGACTTTTTTTTTGATTTATTTTACGAAAACACTTGACATGTTATGATAACAATGGTATAATAGGTGTACAAATTGAGAAAAGAGAGAGATTATGCAGTATTTACAGGAAGTCACCAAGTGGGATGTCGATGCTCTAGGGTACAATGTACCAAGTCATACCTACATACTGGACAAGTCCCAGCACTGTGTGGGCTACATCAAAGAAGGTACTACTGAAGAGATTATCTTCAGCAAACCTATGAAGCAGTTCTCGAAATCAAGACGCAAATTTAAAGAAATAAAGTGCAAATAGTACTTGACATGTTATGATAACAATGGTATAATGGCTACATAAACTGATAAAGAGTGAGACAGATATGAATATGATTGACGTTATTGGTGGTAAAGTGTCCCAGAAAGAAATTGCTTTCAATGTGGTAGCAAAGATGATTGATGAACTTATGCCCCGACTACGCACATTAGAAATCACAGTTAGGATTAAGGACGTTAAAGACGCAATTGCTTACTGTATGATGGAAGACAACAATCGACAGTTTGAGATAGAGATCAGTCGTAACCTATCTCTGAAGGACTTTGTGACTGCACTGTGTCACGAGATGGTACATGTTAAACAGTTCGCTCGTAAAGAGTTGTGTGCTGAAGTTTCTGGAAGTCTCACACGTTGGAAGAAGTCTAAGGTTTCAGAAAGCACTGACTATTGGGATTTGCCTTGGGAGAAAGAGGCATACCGAATGGAATCAAAACTGGCCCAAATATGTTGGGATGCAGATATACTTTAAAAAAACTGTTGACAAACCGATTCTGGTTTGGTACAATAGGTATGTAAATTGAGAGAGAGAGAATATATTATGAAAAAAATTACTGTAATACATGCTGCGTTTGAAGAAACCCCTGTTACTGTCGCTGAGGTTAATGTTCCTTGGGAAGTAATTAGTGAAGCTACTGATGCAAATCAGTGTCTTGAGTATGCTTATCGTTGGACAAACAATATTCAAGGTTCATGGAGTAGAGATAAAATCCTTACTGGTGATAATGGTGAGACAATTAATAATGGTGATTACAATGATGATGTCAAAGTACTAACTCCACTACATGTTTCAAAGAACACAGGCCAAGAGATGGGACTTCGTTCTACCTCTATGGGTGATATGATGGAGTTTGATGGAAAGAAGTATAAAGTTGATATGGTTGGTTTTAAGGAGATAGTATAATGGGTAAAGTAAATGCTTACATGATGGATGTTCAATCGTTTGTATGGGACTTCTATAATTCAAGTGGTGATATTGATACCGCTACAGGTGTTAAGACAACCGCTGATGTCCTCGCTAAAGTGAAGGAAGAGTTTGGTGGTGGTATGGCAGTTGATTGCGCCACACAAGAAATCGCTGAGATTGAAGGGGGGTACTTCTAGATGATAAAAGAGTTATTAATACTTCCCCTATTAACCTTTCATGGACATTCTGTTAATGTCACTGAATTCGACCCTGACTATGCTAAACAAGAGATATCATGTCTCGCTACTAATGTTTACCATGAGGCTCGTAACCAAGGTGCAGCAGGACAAATCGCTGTTGCTTCCGTAACAATCAATCGTATGAATGATGATAGATTTCCTGACACAATCTGTGATGTGGTTACTCAAGGTATTCACAAACCTAGTTGGAAGGGTACAGGTGAGATGATACCTGTTCGACACAAATGCCATTTCAGCTGGTACTGTGATGGTAAGTCTGACTCAATTAGTGATATAACTGCATATAATGAGATTTATGTCTTGTCAGAACTGATATTTAATGGTACAATGACTATACTAGATATCACTGAGGGTGCGACCCACTACCATGCCGATTATGTAACACCTGATTGGGCATCAACTAAAACGAAAACAACAGAGATACAAGATCACATCTTCTATCGCTGGGAGATTAAATAATGAGTGAATTTAATCAAATTCCAACGACTTGGGAAGAAGAACTACAAAAGATGGAATTAGAAAAAGAATATGCAAGGGGTAAATATTTGGATATGGTTGCCGAACAAGAACAACAACTTCTACAAGATGAAAGATACAGGATTATCACTGAGCATAAATTGGATTGTGTATTTTTAAAATACTATGGTATGTCAATGGATGCTACTAGAGAATTTTATAAAGATGATTCTCAATGGGTGTACTGGTTTTCAAAAAGAATTGATACGAACTCACGCATGAAATTCACAGATAATGACATTGAATCTTTGTTGAGTAATGCACCAAACCAAACAAGTAACGGAGTTTTTTAAATGAATATATTTTATCTGTCTGATAACTATGAGGACGCTGCAAAAATGCACTGTGATTCTCACTGTAGTAAGATGATTATTGAGTACGCTCAACTTATGTCTACTGCACATCGTGTACTGGATGGTGAAGAGTACACTGCCTTGACTAAGAATGGACGCAAGATTAAACGCTGGCGTTTAGATGGAGAATTGGGACGCAATCGTGAACCATATCTCTACAAGGCTTGTCATGTGAACCACCCTAGTGCTATATGGGTACGACAAAGTTCAAAGAACTACATGTGGTTGTATGCAATGTGGAAAGAGTTGAATACAGAGTACATGTATCGCTACAGTAAGGATGCACCCCATGCTAGTTTTGCAAAACTGGAGTGTATGTTAAGACAACCACCAAGGGAAATTCCAAGGGGTATTGATTTCACGCAACCAACACAGGCAATGCCAGATGATGTAAAGAACGAGAGTTCGCTTACTGCATACAGGGATTACTATATAAAGTACAAACAGCATCTTGCTAAGTGGAAACTTAGGGGTATGCCATATTGGTACGAGGTAGCGGCATGAGTGATGATAATTCACCAGTTTTTGAGAAGGGATATCCATCATACAACGCAGTCAATGAAGTAAAAGCAATATTGAAACTAAATGGTGGAAGAGGTGCTTTGCTCTGTAACGGATGTGATGTTATTCTTTCTTATGGTTCAGATCACAACACTGAAACTGAACATTATTGCGGCGAATGTTATAACGATTACATGGGAAGGAAAATGATAAAAGATAAAGAGAATGAAGTGGCCAGTCCATACGGTGGACTAGGGGCCCCATCTAAAACTATGAGTTTGGCTAAACTTATAGAGATGGAAATTAAAACTCTAAATAACTCTTATTACGCCTCCCTAAATAGAATAAAGGACTTGGTTGACCAACAAGGAGTATTGGTTGATGAAATCCATGAATTGAAATTACAACTTAAAGAATTGAAAGATAATGCCAACATATAGCGTAAGAGACAAAGACACTGATGAGATGGAAGAGATGTTTTGCTCTTGGTCTTCTCTACAGGAATATTTAAAAGAAAATCCCTCCAAGGAAAGTGTTATCACTTCTGCACCAATGATTGTTAGTGGTACAGGCATGAGTGGTAACATTAAGGTTGATGGTGGATTCAATGAGGTATTGCAGAAGGTGGGTGAAGCCCATCCTAACAGTCCTCTTGCAAGTAGATACGCCAAGAAGTCTATCAAGGATATAAAGACACAAGGTATCGTTGACAAACATCGTAAAATTCAAGCAGAAAGGAGAGGAAAATAATGCCAACAAAATTTAAACCAACACAGGTAACTGTGGACAGAACAAGTGGAAAGAAAACCTTTCAGAACTACTATATGATGCCACAATCAAAAGAGACACTTATTGAAGAGCTTCAAAGGTCATCAACAAGAGGCCCACTCAAACAAAAAATTCGAAATGAGTTGACAAAACGAGGTGTAGTATATGGGTAAGTCAAAAGAAATAACTTCTAATAATCTGGTTAAAGTAAACCCGATTACGGATAATCAAAAGAAAGCATTCGCTGCTTATGAAGAGGGTAAGAACCTTTTCTTATATGGTGCCGCTGGTACTGGTAAGACGTTTATATTGCTGTACAATGCAATGCAAGAGGTATTGAAGTCCTCAACACCATATGACACAGTATACATTGTGCGTAGTGCAGTACCTACTCGTGAGATAGGATTCCTGCCTGGCGATGAGGAAGACAAGACAGCATTGTTTCAAGTTCCATATCAGAACATGGTTAAGTTCTTATTTGAACAACCCAATGAACAGGCGTTTGCTGGACTGTATGATAGGTTGAAGTCACAAGGAAGTCTTTGCTTCTTGACTACATCATTCCTTAGAGGTATTACACTGGACAACGCAATCATCATTGTTGATGAATGTCAGAACTTGAACTTCCATGAACTTGATACAATCATAACTCGTGTTGGACAAGATTCTAAGATTATGTTCGCTGGGGATTTCTTCCAGACTGACCTTATTAAAGGTTCAGACAAGAGTGGATTGGTGCAGTTTATGAAAATCTTAGATGCTATGGATGCATTTGCAAATATTGAATTTACCATTGGAGACATTGTTCGAAGTGGTTTTGTTAAAGAATATCTAATCAACAAGATTAGGCTTGGAGTAGAATAGTAATGAAGAAGTGGGAAGATGAGGTTGAGGATTATTATAATCGACCTAAAGGCTACACTGGTGGTACTGGTGTAGTTAGAATGATGGTTGGTGCAATGATGTCTGGATCGGCACTTTATGCAGTAAACCAAGGTACGCTTGGTTCGGTCGAAGGGTTGCTATATGGATTGTGTGGAATATCATTATTGATATGGGGATGCGAGGTCGCCAAGGATGACTAACTGGCATGGTGGCAAAGGTAGTTCTAGACGAACTAGTATAGTCACAGACGCTCAAGTAGAAGACAACTGGAACGCAATCTTTGGTAAGAAGTCTGAAGATGCAGTTAAGAAAGAATCGAATGCAAGACGTTACATTAAACGAACTAAAGAGAATTCTGTCCCAAAATAAGTTAGAGTACTTTATAAAAGAGCAGAATGATAACATCATCAAGATACATTTTTATGTAAAAGATGAAGAAATCTCTTGACATTAGACGTTCTTTTTGGTATAATTATATAATGAAAACAATTGAGGTAAATTATGTTTAATCATAAACCAGTAGATATCCCAGAGGTATCAACCAAAACAGTAAATCGGAAGCGTTTCTATGATACGCCCACTGGTTTCTATCCATCTATCACAACCGTGTTAGGTGTACGAAAAGAAAAGAAGGCAGGACTACAAGCCTGGCGAAATCGTGTAGGTAATGATGTTGCTAATCATATCATGCGTACTGCCGCTGCTCGTGGAACCGCTGTTCACCATATGTGTGAGGATTTTCTAAACAACAAGGAAGTGCTAAAAGATAATTTTGCATTCTTACCTTGGTGTTTGTTCTCACAACTAAAACCAACTCTTGAGAAACGCATAACTAATATCTATGCACAAGAAGCTGGATTATGGAGTGAGAAGTATCGTGTTGCAGGCCGTGTGGATTGCATTGCAGATTGGAACGGAGTTCCGTCTATCATCGACTTTAAGACTTCTCGTTCTGAACGCAAGGATGATTATAACTTTGAATACTATATGCAGGCATCTGCTTATGCAGAGATGTTTCAAGAACGAACAGGGATTGAGATTAATCAAATCGTAATTCTTGTAGTTACTGAAGATGGACTTGTCCAAGAGTTTGTAAAGGACAAGAAAGATTATCTTCAGGCCTTAGTTGATACCATCGACCTGTTTGCAGAAGAATGGGAGAAAGAAAATGCGGTTGATAACCAAGTGCCGAATAACAATACTGACAATGCTGTTGGGAACAGTTCTGCTGGTATTGCCGGATAAAGCACATGCTGAACCACAATGGACAAATAAACCTGTCTATTGTGGCACACAAAAGGAAGTAATTGATATAACCAAGAAGTTCAGAGAAATACCTCTATTCTCAATGGATGGTTTCTCTAGAGGAAAATCTGGAGAACCAATTAAGACAAGAATAGTAGTTGCTTTCAATGAACGAACCAAGACATGGTCACTAGTAGAGTTTTCGTTTGAAAATAATATGGGGTGTATCATAGGAAGTGGAAAAGGTTTACATAAACTTCTTGACATCAGTACTACTATTTGATATAATGGATGTATAAATAGGAATGCAATCGTTAATACGATTCAAAGTTTGGGCAGGACGAGGGTGCGAATCCCTCCATCTCCACCAAAAGCATACTGAAAGGGATGCTAGTATGTTTTTGATGGGGATGAATAGGATCGACTGACGGATAGAGATGAGAGTAGATTGCCGTGGTGACTTACGTTAGACAGTCAAACAAAACTAAACGCAAACGATAACTTTGCCACATCTGATTTCGCCCTAGCGGCGTAAACACAGGGAGTTGACCACTTACTTAGCAACAGAAAAGTGGTATCCAGCGGGTGTCGTATAATGGCATTACTTGAGGTTTCCAACCTTATGACGGGAGTTCGATTCTCTCCACCCGCTCCAAATTTTATAGTGTGATGACTTAACACATCCATGTAGACCTACGGTAAGTCTACAAAAATCGGAGAAGGTTTCGGTATTATTAATACCGCCTTCTCCACCTTTTTAAACCTGTTAACAGGAGTTTGTAATGAATCTAGAAGAACTAGTTGTGATGACACCAAAGAAGTTCGCCCTCAAAATCGAAAGAATAGTAAATACAGCAGATGATATATCGTACATGGATGCTATCTTAGATTATTGTGAGAAGAATAATATGGAACCAGACACTATTGGGCCGCTTATTTCCAAACCACTCAAAGAAAAAATAGAAGCAGATGCAAGGAAGTTAAACTTCTTGCCACGAGTAGCAACCCTACCAATTTAAGGATGTAATCCAATGGAAGCGTGGGAATCCTACCAGATATATCTTGGTCTGAAACTACATTTCACCAGTAACTATGATTATACTAGATACGGTGGAAAGACTTCTGCAACAAAAGCATCCTTCTTAAAGCGAAGAGATAGGTATTTCTTTGCAAGGGTAGCAAGAAAGTATGGAGATAAGACACAAGATTATTATATTTCTAATTTTGTAAAGTCCCCAAAAGGATGGTTGGGTGATTTCAGTGAAGAGAACTATATGGAATGGTCTAAGAACAAACAGTCCTTGACATATAACTTTCTACAGGACATGCACTTTTTGTTTGATCAAGTTGAAGATTTTAATTCAATTTTCTCTTTACAAAACGGTAAACATCCTGTATTATTGAAGAACATACTTGCTAAACGAGTAAGTATAGAATCGGCGGTAATCTTGCAAGGATTACTTAACTATGTTAAACGGTTTGATGAAGGAATGAAAGATGACTTAATATGGCCAGACACTAGACGATTAATCGTCAAATACGCCGCATTTCTGCCTTACGATAAGGTGAAGTGTAAAACAAAACTACTCCAATTAGTGAAGGAGAATTTCAATGGATATGCAAAAAGTCATACCAGCGAATGAACTTATTAGGGAAAGAGATTTCTATCGTGCAAAGTTGCAATCTGCAAAGTCACGAATTAAGACTCTTGAGTTTGACTTGTCAGAGCTTCAAAAGCGTGACTCAGTTCTCTCAAAGAAACTTGCTGAAGTTTCTAATAAGTCCAATAATGGTTATCGTCCTAAGTATCGTAAACAGGCGTAATTGTTATATATCCTGAGTAGGATAATAAACTGCTCAATTTTTTAAAGGGGTTGTTATGAAATACAAACAATTGTCACAAAATGAATGGTTGGTTGAAGTCCAACAAGATGGTAAAACAAAAGAGATGTTTTTTGAATTCCCACATGGATCAATTGATGCAGTAGGTTGGGATAAAGGCGATACTCTGTTATGGGAAGAACTACCTGATGGTGGTTATAGTTTGACAAAGAAAGAGGATGAGAGTGACAGAGATTAAGGAAGTAAATAAAATGGTAACAACAGCAAAATTGATTGCTTATACCCAACCACCAAGCGAGAACGGTATAATTGGTATAGATGATGTGCAAGATTTGATTGCATTCTGTGCTCGTGTATCTAATCCTTCTAATCAGATGAACCAGAAGACATCTGAAAAACTTATTAAGTATTTGGTGAAACACAAACATTGGAGTCCATTGGAAATGGCTAGTGCTACGATTGAAATCGACACTACTCGTGACATTGCTCACCAGATTGTGCGCCACCGAAGTTTTGCATTCCAAGAGTTTTCTCAAAGGTATGCAGAACCGTCAGAGATGGGAGATGCATTCACTACAAGAGAATGCCGTCTACAGGATACAACCAATAGACAGAATTCTATTGAGATTGAGAATGACCCATCACTAGTCGATAATCAAGTTCATCAAGAACTTATTAAAGATTGGAACCGTAGACAGATTGGTATAATCAACCAAGCAAAACAATGTTATCAGTGGGCGATTGATAACGGTATTGCAAAAGAACAGGCTCGTGCAGTTCTTCCAGAAGGGTTGACCAAGACTCGTCTATATATGCAAGGTTCATTACGTTCATGGGTTCATTACATTGAACTTCGTGGTGCGAATGGAACGCAAAAGGAGCATATGGAGGTTGCACAGAAATGTGCGATTGAGATTGCTAAAATCTTTCCACTAATGGAGCAACTTAAAAGTGTATAAATTTATACATGAAGAGCAAAAAGCAGAAGGTAATCTAGGTAGATTACTTACAGCACATCACATAAAGAGAGTGGAGATTGTCGTTGAGACAGATGCCTGCCTCGCTGAGATGTGTGACGCATTTCAACTATTCCTCAAGGCTAATGGATATAACTTTGAAGGTAATGTTGAGATAGTTCCCGAAGATGGCTTCGAGCAAGATATTGTAGATTACAAGTCTATGCAACAAGACGTAACGGAATTGAACGGTGATGGTAACAGAGAACGTGGACGTTATGGGGAAGATACTACTAAGTACCAACCAAAACAGACATCTCTTTGGGATGCCAAGCCTGAAGAATGGGATGAGGCGAGTAGAAATATTCGTGAAGGAAAGTTTTAAAAACTTCTTGACAAAGCCCCACTTTTTAGGTATAATATATACTGTTACATGATGAAAGATGTGACAAACTACATAATGAATAATGTGAAATACTTAAACATACGATAAACATACGGAGAAAATATATGTCAATTTCAGCACTAAGAAACCAGAACAGTCTGGATAAACTACTACAACAAGTCCAAAAGGATGAAGCACCACAGAAGGACTCTAAGTCCTATGTCGATGAACGGCTATGGAAACCACAGGTTGACAAGGTAGGGAATGGGTACGCAGTACTTCGATTCTTGCCTGCACCTACTGGTGAAGAGTTACCTTGGGTTCGGATTTGGAACCATGCGTTTCAAGGCCCTACTGGACAATGGTTTATTGAGAACTCTCTAACTACCATTAACCAAACCTGCCCTATCTCTGAGTACAACTCACAGTTATGGAATTCAGGCGTGGAAAGTGATAAAGAGATTGCTCGTAAACAGAAACGCAAGTTGCAATACTATGCAAACGTGTACGTTGTAAGTGATCCAACTAATCCTCAGAATGAGGGTAAAGTGATGCTCTACCGTTTCGGTAAGAAAATCTTTGATAAGTTGATGGAAGCAATGCAACCAGAATTTCCAGATGAGTTGCCAGTCAACCCATTTGACTTTTGGGAAGGTGCTAACTTCATGTTGAAGATTCGCAAGGTAGATGGTTACTGGAACTACGATAAGTCTGGTTTGGATGCTAAATCTGCATTGAAACCAACTGATGAAGAGTTGGAGACAATCTATGCTAGTCAACACTCACTTGCTGAGTTTCTTGCACCGTCTAACTTCAAGTCATATGATGAATTGAAGACTCGTTTAGATGCAGTTCTTACTGGTACAGTAAACACCGCTAAGACTGCTGCTGATAGGATTATGGAAGATGAAGGTACGACTGACTTTAAACCTCAGTTCAAGTCTGAATCTGCACCAGAACCTATGAAAGGCAGTGCGCCTGCGGCATCTGATGACGATGATGATGCTATGTCATACTTTGAAAAGTTGGCAAACGAATAGGTATCTATACTAGGGTAGAGGTATAACATACAGACCCAAAATAGATTAGCAACAAGGGGTGGTATACAACACATCAATAACCCCACCCAGTTGTGAAACATAGAAAACTTTTGATGTGGGAATAAGGGACAGAGTGTCAAAACTCCGTCCCTTTTTTTTTGTGTCAATTTTTTATTAAACCGTATAAATAATAGAGTGCAGTAGAGTATCATGGGGCGTGATGCTTAATATAGACCACCCACTAAAAGTCGGTTGCAGTCTACTGTACTCTATGTAATAGTGGATACTTGTTTTAAGACCTTTTTATTATAAATAGTAGTTATTGAGAGAGTAAACATATGGATATATTATCATTCATTGGTGACGTTGGTGCGCCGATAGCAGGTGCTATTGCTGCTGGTTATTTTGTGTTCCTTACAATTAGATTTATATTAGCAGGAGTTACGAGTAGCGTAACGACCCTCAGAAGTATAATAGGACAATTAGATAATCGTGTGCAGACTATGAACAATGACTTGGTAAAGATTGACGCTCTGATGAGTTATGCGTTTGGTGTTAAACCAAACATTGACAGGATTGCGGCAAACGAAGGTAAGGAAGATGCCAGGCGTGATTAAAGGAGTGGATAGTTGGAGGGATTGGTAGAAGCAATTAATCAGTATGGATTCCCCATCCTGGCAGCAGTCGGCCTTGGATACTTCGTATATTTTATATGGAAGTGGGTTACTGAAGTTATAGACCCTATTATTGGGCAGACAATGGGAACACTTATTGCACTAGTCGATAGAATAAGAATGCTCGACAACGACTTGATACGTCTAAATACTAAGCTCTCAATGTTATTAGAACATTACGACAAGACAGGTAAACCTATAGATGGTGAAATAGAAGAAATTTTACAGAGGTACGGATCAAGACATGAAGAAAATAAAACTACTAGGGATACTACTCCTACTAACACCGATAACTAGTTACGCAAGCGACCTAGTACATACATTTGGCAGCCCTTCATTTAGTGGAATAGGACAGTCACAACACTTCCTTTCAATTGCTCAAATCGAGCACAATCGCAAACAAAAATTACAAGACGATAAAGAATCAGCTGAACGAGAAGCTGCTAGAGAAGAAGCTAATAAAACTATTAATAAGTTTATTAATAATGTCGAATCTCGTATTTACGCTCAAATTTCTAAGAATCTTGTCGATAGTATGTTTGAGGATGATGGAGCTCTTTCTGGTACTGCTGAGTTGGAAGGTGCGACTATCTATTGGGTGAAGGATTTAACAGCAGGAACTATTACAGTAACGATAACTGATGAGGATGGTACTGTAACAGAAATAGTTGTTCCTCTTACTGGATTTGGTTTCTGAATGGAAAATTACATAGTTGGTTTGATTCTTGCATGTATATTAGGGGGATGTTCAACTACAGCCCAACAGAATTTAGATATACAACCACCCACTAAATTTGTGAGTGGTGTACAGGAGAGGCTGGAAGACCTCCCATTATTGGACGCTCCACCGATGACTATTGCGGTGTACTCGTTTCAAGATAAGACAGGACAACGAAAACCTAATGACAGGTTTTCAAATCTATCATCAGCCGTCACTCAAGGTGCAGATTCTTGGGTAATAGATGCCCTTCAAAATGCAGCTAAGGGTGATTGGTTTATAGTGATAGAACGAGGGGGACTCGATAATCTAGTTAAAGAAAGACAACTAGCGAAGTCCACATATGAACAATATGAAAAAGGTGAAAAGAAACCAGAGCTTAAACCCTTGAAGTTAGCTGGTTTGATATTGGAAGGGGGTATTGTCGGATACGATGCTAATACCGTAAGTGGCGGCACAGGATTGCGCTACTTTGGTGTTGGAGGCGATACTTCCTATAGGACAGATCAAGTTACAGTTTCAATGAGACTTGTTTCTGTTAACTCTGGCAGAGTTATCTTAACAGTTAATGTCACGAAAACTATTGCTAGTGTAAAGGACGATTTTAATGTCTTTAGGTTCTTCGAAATGGGAACTAGGGCATTTGAAATGGAGAGTGGTGCGGCAGCAAATGAGCCGACCTCTATTGCAGTTAAAGCGGCAATCGACCAAGCGATTATTAACATGATAAGAAAGGGCGAATCAAAAGGTTTGTGGAACTATGAAGAAACAGACCTTTACATAAAGGAGAAGAAATGACCAGATACATACTAAGGTTATTCTTTGTTATGATAACCGCATTGGTGCTTGCGCCATACTCTGCTGCCAACGATATTTACATTACACAGGTGGGAGATAATTTAGATCTAGATATTACACAGGACGGTACTGATAACGTAGTAGGAAATTCTACTACCGCTGCTGTGATAAATGGTGATGGCATGACTTTTGCGATTACACAACAAGGTAACTATAACATAATTGAAGCAACAATTAGGGGCGCAAATTACACAGGCGCTTGGACTTTTAACGGATCATCAAATACAGTAAATTTAGATTGTAGTTCGTCTGCAGCCGGAAACTGTGATGACGTAACTTTGAATATAGCAGCTACTGGTGACGGTAACGCTTTCACCTTTGATATTGGCGAGTCTGCTGATGCATCAACTGCTGTAGTTAACTTTACAGTGACAGGTGATAATAGTATCATAAACTCTACCGTCAACGGAACAAATGCTGCACTTACAGTTGTACTCGACAATAGTGCATCATTAGCAACTACATCTGCTGCATCTAATGAAGGTATTGCAATAACAACTGTCCAAACTGGTAACGGTACTACTGGACACGGTATAGACGTAAATGTAACAGGTGGTGGCGGTACGATTGACATTAACCAAAGTGGATTGAACGATCAGACTGTTGACCTCGACATACAGGGTGATAACTTTGACATTGACATCAATCAGTCGGACTAGTTTACTTCTTGCTTTAATAACAACCTCTGCATTTGCAAATATTGGTACAGTTATTGAACAGAAGGGTGAAACAAATATTGAACGTGGCAATGACGGTTTTGAAGCCATTGACAAGGGTTTTGGTATGGAATCTATGGATACAGTTCGTACCAAGAGTGGGCGAACATCTATTGAATTCATTGATGAGACTAGAGTAGATGTAACAGAGCATTCTAAATTAGTCATTGATTCCTTTGTATATGACCCTGCTACACAGACAGGTTCATTATCACTAAAGGCCTCATTTGGTACGATGAGATATGCGTCTGGACAGATTGCAAAGAATAGTAGACAGAATATAAAGATTAGAACTCCTACCGCCGTAGTTGGCGTTAGGGGAACTGATTTCTCTATGACAATTGACGAGCTCGGTAGCAGTACTATTGTACTTCTACCTTCATGCAATTCTTATGGTAATTGTGTTGTCGGTGAGATTACAGTATCATCTGAGGTGGGTATGGTTATTATGAATCAGGCCTTTCAGGCGACTGTTGTGCCTAGTCCATACACAGAACCTACCAAACCAGTAATTCTTGATATGGATGAGTCTAGTATTATGAATCTATTGATTAGAAGAAAGCCTGTAGAATTAGATCCAGATTCAGAATCAGCAAGGGCTAAGAAACTTGCAGATTTCTTGGGTATAGACTATCTAGAATTTGACGCTTTTCAGACAGATGAACTGCTAGATGTCAAAGATTCGACATGGGCAACTTCCTTAGATTTAGATTTTCTTGGTGCAGATTTGTTAGCAAATATTCTAGACATTCTTAATGAACAACTTGCACTACAGATGAGAGATGAATTCACTAAGATGCAAGATGGTGTTCAGTTAGGTAAAAACCCAGATACAGGGGTTGAGATATATGACTACAATACAAACTGGAAGTTTAGAAGAGATGGTGGTAATAATGTGTTTGATGCTGATTTAAGTAAGAACCATGATTACAGAATTAACTTAAAACAAGACGAAATAGAACTCTACGACATCCCCATAGGGGAAGGGAGTAATAATGAAATTACTATTATCCAAGTTAGGTAAATCAGTTACAGGTACTCATTTGGGCGTGCTATTAATTATATCATTTTTCACTGTACAGATTTGTGAAGCGAATGAATTATACCTTGGGCAAGTTGGAGATGATTTCACGCTGACCGTTGTACAAGACGGCAAAGACAACTCCATTGGCGGATTGTCAGCCAGTACAACACCTATTACTGGTGATGATAATACAATGACAATGACTCAACAAGGTGATGATATGGTTGTTGAAGGATACATATATGGTGATGATAATACTATAACTACATACCAAGGTGGCAGTGCTGACAATAGTTTTATGAGGGGTATTGTGTCTGGCAAGAACAATACAATAGACGCACGACAGGGCAAGAAGATAGACGGCAGTGTTGATGGTAATGACAGTGGCAATCACGAACAGTACATAGTGTTAACTGGTGATGACAATACGGTTATTACGTCCCAAGTTAACAGCAACGGTGCAAATTCTGGACATCATATGTCACATATCATAGACGGTGATTTCAACACACTAAGTCACTTGCAATATGCAGATGGTAAAAAGCAGGGATTTATTGAAATAGATGGAGATGATAATAGTGTTACTCTTGAACAAAGAAATAGTGCAACTCACTTTGCAGACATAGTGTTAACTGGTGATGACAATACAGTAACCAGTGTACAACGTGGGGGGATGAATGGAGCACACAGTCTTTCACTAGACTTGACTAATGCTGGTGGTGAATATACAGTCAGTACTTATCAAGACGGTTCTACTCCAAAAACATATTCATTGACAGGTGTGTGTACCAGTAACGGTGGGTGTGGCGTAACAGTCAGCCAATACTAACCTACTAAATAGTCCTATGAAATGGATCACACACTGGGCAACCGCCCTAATAACCCTCATAGTTATATCGTATATTGGTTGGAGTGACCCCTTTGTTAAGGAAACTTTACGTCTAAAGTCATTCGACTTAATCCAACAATACGACACTCAGATAACATCATCAGACATTGCAATACTAGAGATAGATGAGAAGTCTATAGAGAAGTATGGACAGTGGCCTTGGAAGAGAACTGTCATTGCAGATATGATATGGCAACTCAGAGATGCTGGTGCTGGAATAATCATACTACCAATCTTGTTCTCAGAACAGGATAGACTAGACGGTGATATGGACTTAGCACAAGCGATTGCTGGTAATGGTGTTGTCATTGCACAAACAGGTACATCCCAAACAAATAAGAATGCAGTCCCAAGAGGCGTTGCTAAGATAGGTGACCCACTTCCTTGGTTGTTTGAGTGGGATGGTATGTTAGGCCCGATAGAACTACTAGGATTGAACGCTGATGGTGTTGGTGTCATATCAACAGTACCAGAGATAGACGGTGTGGTTCGAAGACTTCCTCTATTGATGAAAGTGGGTGAAGAGATATTCCCATCTATTGCAATGGAGACTATTCGGGTTGCAACAGGTGATCCATCGTATCAAGTAAAAACACAAGAGGGTGGTATCACAGCAATGCGTGTACCATCATACCCCACAATCAAGACAGATTCTTTTGGTAGGATTTGGTTGAGGTATAACACAGATTTCCCTACACTAAGTGCTAGTGCAAGTGACTACACATCTCTAGAAGGTAAGACAGTCATTATCGGTGCAACTGCCGAAGGACTTAGTAGTATTATTGCAACACCAAAAGGTGAACAGCACTCATACATTCCAGTTGCAACATCTTTGCAGACAATATTGAATGGTAAGACTCTAATTAGATATGCAGAATCAACGCTACTAGAATGGTTAGCTGCAATTGGATTAGGACTATTACTGATACTTCTTGCATCCAAAACTCCTTATTGGATATCTGGTATTATGATTGTTTCTATTCCATTATGTACACTCTACTTCTCATATGAGTCCTTTATGGATAGTCTAGTTCTCATTGATTGGAGTTGGATTGTTATGGTAACAACCTTAGTTGGATTCCATGCTATATTCAATAGGTTCACAAAGGAATTCTTTGAGAAACAGGAAATCAAGAAACAGTTCGCTGGATATGCATCTCCTACTGTTGTGAGAATGTTACAGGAGAATCCAGCACTCATTAAAGATGGTATGAAGAAAGAGATATCAATTTGTTTCTCAGACCTACGAGGATTCACTCCATTGGGTGAGTCATTTGGTGATGACGTTAAGGGGTTGACAAAAATAATGAATGGGTATATGGATGCCATTACACAACCGATACTGGATGCCGAAGGAATGGTAATCAAGTATATTGGTGACGCATCTATGCATATACACAACGCTCCAATCGAAGACCCCCACCATCCTAAAACTGCGGTTCAGTGTGGTTTGGATATGTTAAAAGCAGTGGAGATATTCAATGATAAAATTACAAAAGAAGGACGCCCACCTGTGGGTATGGGAGCTGGGATTAATACTGGTCTTGGTTATCTTGGCGAAATGGGTTCTACTCTACGACACAGCTATGATGTGCTTGGAGACTCAGTAAGTACCGCCGCAAGAATAGAATCAAAATGTAAGGAATACGGATGTGTCTTACTAGTAGGTGAGAACACATATAATGCTACTAAGGATGACTTCTTCTATCTTAAAGTGGACGATCTTGCAGTAAAAGGTAAGACTGTGGGTATCCGTATATATACAGTACTAGACGGATTTTGTGACCTAAGGGCACAAGACAAACATGTGAAAATGCACGACTACTACTCTACTCAGAAGTTCGACAAAGCAATACAAAGTTGTAGGAAACTAAAGGGTGAATTTGGTGGGCAATTAGACAAGTATTATGACATGTGGATTGAGAGATGTGAATACATGCAGACACAAAAACTTCCAAAGGATTGGAATGGTGTATTCATTGCAACAACAAAATAATGAGGTATAATCATGTTGTGGAAAAACTTACTACTACTAGCATTTAAGGATGGATTTCGTATAATGCCAGACGATGCTGAAGACGATAAATTCTTCGTTCTAGACGAATGTAAATTTGAGATTGGTGACGAATACAGAGTGGGCCCAAATGGGTACTTTGAAAAGATTGGTAATCATATCAAGGATTTAGAATTATGATGTGGGTAGAGTATAATATAACCCAAGTGGGTAAGAATTTAAGAGTTGAAGGCGATTGGCCTGGCGAAGTGATGGGTAAACAAAAGGACGGTAGTGATAAAGAGTATCACCTATACCAACCACACGATGTCTTCAGAGTTAATGAAGATGGGTGGTTAGTATATGTCGGTAAAGACGGTGATGTTCTAACGAATAAACACGTTAAGTAATTAACCGTTTGAGAAGTTAAACCCACTATCGTTTTGATTTGATACTGGTACTGGTATCATTATGGGTTTAGAACTGCTTACATTATTATTCACAATGTTATTCTGAGAAGTCTGCATTAGCATAGGTGCCATTGCAACCGCCTGTTGGGTGTCAAGTCCCTGTTCCCTTAATGCAACAGTTCTTTGTGTATTTAGCACAACTGTATCTGCCTGCATTACTGCACCAGCAGGCATATCATTAGTAGATACACTATTACTACTAATATTATTAGTGGTATCTAATTTAGAAGGAATATACGTCAAGTTACTAGTAGTTGCATTTGCAGTAGCTGCTGAGTTTACAACAGAATTAGTGATTGACTCAGAACCCATACCTAGTGGGGAGGATGAACCTTTCATATCAGAATCTTTCATTATAGAACCATCAGTCATTTTATGAGTAGACTCAGGTGGAGTTACGAGTTTACCTTGTACAAATGTTCCAGAGGTAACATCAGCTTCATTCATCTGTTCCCTCTTCTCCATCATGTCTAGTTCTCTTATTTTAGAGGTTGCTATACTTCTCTTAACTGTACCATCTTTTCTCGCTTGGATGAGTTCTTCTTTCGTGTACTCTTTACCAAATACTTTAACCTTTAGTGCATCAGATTCAACTTCATTAGTCTCAACTTTAAGTTCTGTGTTAATCTTTCGAGCCGCAAGTTCCTCTTCTAATGCAGCAATGTTCTCACTACTCATATCATTTGTACCACCAACGGAAGTACCTTTTGTATCATCAAGGATTGCTTGAAGTTGTACATCTGATGCTTCAGATATTTTTGATTGATCTAAAAGATTATCTCTGCCACGTCTAGTTGTATATAATCCAGATTCTTTTGATTCATCAAGTGCATTCATCTTATCAATATCTGACTGTTTCTTATCAGCAGATGAAAATAGACTTGTAACACTATCCCACATTCCACTAATTTTATTACCCAAACCTTCAGCAAGTCCTGACATTGCAGAACCAGCTTCACTGAATGTAGGGATAGATAATGCACCTAGTCCAGTAGCAATAGAAGTACCGATTCCTGACATCTTACCAGTGACTTCTGCAAAGGTAGGAACACCCAATGAACCAAGTCCAGTTGCAACAGCAGTACCAATTCCTGCTATACCAGTTGTAATAGATGCGAATGATGGTAAATTGACACCAGTTAATTCGGTAAACTTACCTGAGACAGCACCTGCTATACCAGAGATTGCAGTCTTGACACCAGCAACACTGAATCCTTCCTCACCAAATAGTCCATTAAATCCATCTGCAACCTTTGTTCCCAGACCAAGTATCTTGTCCTTTGCACCAGTAAGTGATGCGCCAATGTCAATGCCTGTAAGTTCTGTAAACTTAGTACCAAGTGCTGCAGCACCAGTAACAATACTTGTCTTTAGACTAGCGAAGTCTGTAGGGATTGTGATGCCTGTAAGTTCTGTAAACTTAGTACCAAGTGCTGTAGCACCAGTAATGATTCCTGTCTTTAGACTAGCGAAATCTGTTGGTATAGTAATACCTGTCAGTTCAGTGAATTTAGTACCAAGTGCTGCAGCACCAGACTTAATTAGTCCAGCGGTTGCTGCAAATCCTGCCCCAACATCAATACCTGTCAAGTCTGCGAACTTAGTGTTTAGTGCAGATGCCCCATCTTTAATTGACGTTACGGTTTCACTAAATTTTGTAGACAGTGCAGTACCAACTTCAGACAGTGTTCCTAGTGGGTCTTTTGCAAAATCAGCAATACCACCAGCAATTTTACCTACACCACTTGTAAATGAAGTCCAACCATCAGAGAAAAATGTACCAATCTTATCCATACCAGCAGAAATAGATTCTTGTGATACAAGTCCGAATGTTAATCCAGATGCCGCACCAGCGATGCCTTCTTTAACTGCCGCACCTAATTTACCAGACTTCTTATACTCTTCAATACCAGCAGACATACCATCAAAGATACCCATTGCAGCGGTCACTGCAAGTCCAATGCCAGGGATAAATTTGGCAGCGCCTGCTGCTCCACGGAGTAATCCTTTTCCAGCAACTTTTGCAATACCACCAGCGCCTTTTGCAACTGCACCAGCGCCTTTTGCAACTGCACCAGCGCCTTTTGCAACACCCCTACCAGCTGCTCGTACGCCGCCAGCAATTTTACCACCAACACCTTTAACTTTAGTTAGAGCTCTCGCAGCAAATCCGCCAACAGTTGCTCCCACACCCATCATGGCCAAACGTAAATTGCCCATTTTACTCAGTAATCCACCACCACTCTCTTCAGCTGAATCATTGCCATCTAGAATGCCATCAACAATTTGTTGTAACAACGAAGTCTGTTTTTCAGATTCATTAAGGGTTGCTTGTGTTACTCTTCTGTCTTCTCCAGCATCCTCTGATAGAGATGCACCACTTGGGCCACCGTCAACAGACGGTGCTGATACCATACTTCCAATACCTTCTGAAAGAGTTTTTTCTTGATTTCCAGAAAAGTCTTTTAATGCAGCAAGGTTAGCGTCTGCACTTGCATTTGCTCTCGAAACAAACTGTCCATTAGACTCTCTAAGTGTACCGTTTAATTCTGCATTGCCGTCTTCATTTACTCTGGCAATTCTATCTGTATTAAAACCTAGTTTCTCAGCAGCTTCAATCAAAACCTTTGATTCGTTCTCTCGTGCTTGAAGAAGTTCTTGTTCTTTTACTTGGAAAACTAGTTGTTCTCTGGTGATACCTAAACGCTTAGCAAGATTCTTTTCATCTCTGATTCGTGCTTTTTTCTTGAAGATAGCATCTTTAATTGCCTTAGCAACATTCATGCCAGGCAAACTCATAATCGTTGATTCAAGTTTATCTAGTCCAACCGCCTCTTTGACTGCACTTCCAATAGAAGATGCGCCCGATTTAGATGCCGCAGTAACTTTTCCAAGTTCCTTAGACGCTTCAAGTGAGCGTTGATTTGCTTCCTTCAGTTCTTCAGTTACTTTAACTAAGGATTCGTTTACAGTATCAGCCATTTACTTTACCTATTTCTTTTTAGAGTATGCTTGTGTTCCAAAGAACGCAGCAACTATACCAGCAACAGCAACAAAATATGTTGGTGCCATACTACCTAGTGTTTTTTGTGCTTCATCTAATCCTACTAATGATGCAAGTACTACTGCGAATGGATATAGCAACAATCCAAACAATGCAAACCAAGTCATCTGACGCTGGGCATCTCGCATAGCATCGTTGTCTTCAAGTTCTTTACGTTTGAACTCCAAGAACATATCATGTTCTTCTTTAGAAACTTTACCGTCCCCATTAGTATCTGCTGGGTGCGTTACATTCTTTACTTCTTCAGACATAGTATTCTCCTATTTATCTTCTATCAGCGGCATTTTGTCGTGCTCGCATTGCTTCATCTTCTAAGTACTGTGAGAGCATGGCAACGTAAATCTCCCTCTCCCACGGTAACATACCTTCGATTTCAGTTAAAGAATACTTATGTTGATGCATAAGTGTAAAGTTTAGTCTAAAATAGTTCTCAAGTGTGTTGTGGGAGAGGGCTATTAGAAAAAATTCTGCATACCCTCCACAATCACTTCACTCTCTACTCCAGTATTTGGATTCTTTACTTTAACCGCATGTTTCACTTTAGGCATAGTGTCAAAGAATTCTTGAATCTTTTCGAATTGACTGTGTGACAGGGAGTCAATAAATTCATCAAGTTCTTTTCCATCCATGTCACTCTTTGCATAAACATTTTCTGCATCATGTATCTGCGATATACAATCTTTTACAATTGCAAATCCTGCTTCACTATCCGAAACTTTTGAAATCTTTGCAAGACTATCTATACGAGGATACTCCATCGTTAGTCCCACATCATCAGTCAGTTTGATTTCTGCATTGTGTGACACATCTCGTACACACTCAACTTCATCTAAATTAATATCAACTTCCACTCTAGTCTCTTTATCATCAGGGCACAATATTTTAACTGTTGCAACCTCACCGATAGACTTAGAGCGCAGTTTGATAAAAACGTACTCAATATCAAAGAAGGGTAGTCCGCCAGTTTTTAATGTGCCGAACGTACAGTTCTCAATAATTTGTTCTACTGCCCGTAGCATGTCAGATTCTTCACCTGTTGCTTGTGCAGTTAAAAGTATCTTCTCTTCTTTAACCAAGAAGGGTCGATATTCAACTTTATTCCCTGTTGAGGGAAGTGTCAATTCATACTTAGCCGTAGCCAGTTTTGGTAATGCCATTATTATCTCCTATTACATTATGTTGTTAATACTATTTATGTCCCAAATCCAGACAGGAATCCGCCTAGTTTCCCACTCACTTTGCTTGCAACAGTTCTCTTTAGGAAGGTTGTTGGGTCTGAAGCATAGTTGGAAAATGCTTGCACTTGATTTAATCCTTGTTCAATTCCTGGCGGTATACCGATACCAAAAGTTTGTTGAATCTTATATAAGGGACTTAAAAGTGATGGCCATGGATTTGAAACTCTTGGTTTTTCTGAATCTAACCAATACGCAACAGTTTCACCCTTGAAGTTACAAACTATTGGAACCCATCTTCTAAAAGCCATATTTACTGATACTGTTTGAAAGGAACTCCCAGACTCCATACTGTATGAAATAGGCCCAACTGATTTTGGAAAAACGTCTTGCACTTCTATGGCAGAAGCTGCTTCGTTGTTCTGGTCTAACTGGTAAATTCCCATTGTCCCAACATAGTCATCATAGTAATTCAAGTCATAATTGCTTGGGTTGACAACAGCGTCCTGCCAATCATTAAAGAATTCTCGTATTCTATGATCTTGATCAAGAATAAATGTTACTTCAATTTCTTCTGCAAAACTAATTCCATTCGCCATCTCATAGGAAGGCCCATATGCATTATCATTTGGTGTGGTTGTAATATTCTTGCCAGGCATTGTAACACTCTGAACACGCAAACTAAACTCATCGTTACCGCCAGAAGTCATTTGCACACTGCCTGGCGGGCCGCCACCAGCACCACCCCTATATGATACTGGGGCTTTAGTGAAATCTACCGTAAATAGATTGGGCCGTGCAACACCTTTACTAAACGTATTTGAAAATGCTTCAATTGTGCCAGTCATCTTGCTATCCTTCTAGAATCTGAATAAACTTTACCTTCACTCGCACCGACAAACTTCTGTACAGGCAGTAACACTGCTGTCATCATTTCATCTGCATCAATCACTCTGAACGGCGATCTTACATGTTCGAATAGGTATCTCTTTACTGTTGGTTTGACTAATGGATTTCTTTTAACTCTATTCCATGTCAAACGTATTTTTGTCTTATCGTTCATATTGTCATCAGATGCATATTCTGATATCACATTGAGTAGTTTGACTCTCATAGGGATGGATAGGTAGTGGAAGTTTAATCCAATGAATCCTCCTTCTGCAACCTCAATGGGCATAATAAGGGGGAACCTGTCATAGTATGGTAAAGTTGCTTTATGTTTTGGATCATATCCAAAGAAGTTCATTTTACCAAACAGGGGTGCAGCTCTCACTTTACCCTCACTGATTAGTCGTTTTGGGGGTGGAGTGCCCAACTCACGAATCTGATCTCTGAACCATCTTACTGATCGTTCATTACCACCACTTCGTTCTAAGATTTCGTCAAAATATGTCATACTTCTATTTATACAGATTAACCTACATGGTCTTCAGTAAGTATCTTAAATTCCATACCTCTATCATTGCACCATTCGATTGCTGCATTCCATTTTGCTTCATTAACACCCCATGTACGAACCTCATTGATGAACCGTTTGGTTTTACGTTTGGGAGGTTTAGGTGGGCCACATTGTATCTTTGGTTTGACTTCGATAATCATCTTTTTGATGGTTTTATCTTTTTGTTTGACTTTTATATAGAAATCTGGGAAATATCGGTGCATTCGGCCATCTAGGGGAGATATATATGGTATGATAACTTCTTCACTGCCCCACTCTAGTATTGCACTAGTGTTGTCACAATACACCATAAATCTACGCTCCCACAAAGAACGATACACAATCTTCTTGACATCCCCCCTATATTTTGTTATATTGGTAGGTATGAATTTTCCACTATACGCCATGACAAACCTTATAAATACTTTTATGAACTATTACAGGAGTATTTAGACATGCCAAAAGGCGGAAAAGTAATTGGAGCATTGAGGCCTCTATTTGAAGGGCAGGGAAGTATTGCCGGAAACGATTCTGACTTAGAGTATGGGGTTAGTCGAGGTGCGAATGGTAAACACTATGTTAGGTTTAATGCAAGAGTACAAACAGGCGAAAACGCATATCTAGCGGGCGGTGCTTTTGGAGAAGAACCAACAAACAGTAAACAAAATTTAACAGTGGTTAGAGCTCCTACAAGGAGGGCGGCCGGTTCAGTAAAATTGTATCTTCCTGCTCAAATTAGTGTATCACAAAAGTCAAACTTTGGTGAACCAGAAATGGGTGCCATGGTTGCTGGTGTTTCAAGTGCAATAAAGAGTGTTGCTGATGGTAGTGGCGTTGTGGATTCTGTGGTGGCAGCTGCGAAAGACAATATGGGCCAAAGTTTTACCGAAGCAGCTGCCAGAGGGGTAGGTTCTATGGCTGAAGGCCTTGGTGTAACTGGTGCTGATTCATTAGCAAATATTAAAACAGGTAGAACTAAAAACAATAACACAGAGTTGATGTTTGAGGGTGTAGACAGAAGATCATTCTCATTTACATTTAGACTACTTCCACATAATGCCGCAGAAGCTGATGTTATTCAACAAATTGTTAAGTCATTTAGATTTCACATGGCACCTCACATTCCAAATGGCGCTGATTTCGGCCGCACATTAGTTGCTCCATCTACATATAATATTACATATTCCCATCAAGCAGAATTGCATAAGATTTCTGAGTGTGTGCTAGAGAGTGTTGATGTAAAGTATGGCGGTGAACGTCCACAGTTCTTTAACGACAACCGACCAACAGAAACAGAATTGACTTTACAGTTTAAAGAACTAGAGATTATCACTAAAAGACGAATAGAGGAGGGATATTAATGTATTTCTTGCATTTTCCAAAAGTTGAATATGATGTAAAGGGTGATGGAATAACAACCAAAATGGTTGATATCACTCGTAGAGCAAGAATATCAGAAAGTTCCATTATCTATAAATCCTCATTTGACTATTATGATATTAAAGATACTGAGAAACCAGAAGATATTGCACACAAGTATTATGGAGATGCTAACCTACATTGGATTATTCTAATGGTTAACAACATCAACGATGTGTACACAGATTGGCCTATGTCAGTGACTAGGCTCGAAAGGTACACGAAGTCTAAATATGATAATGTAGACGCTATTCATCATTACGAAATATACCAAGAATCGGGTGATACTACAGTGACAATAGAATTGCCAAATGACGTTGCTCAGACTATCCCTGCTGATGCAACTGCAATTACTAATGCCGAGTATGAAGAGGCAGAGGTAGAAAAGAAGAGAA
>ENA-OSJC01000291-OSJC01000291.1-marine-metagenome-genome-assembly--contig:-NODE-291-length-51561-cov-5.378584_pt1 | contig 51561 bp, 77 predicted proteins | sample MGYA00237885_ERZ534234 | MGnify/ENA primary metagenome ERZ534234 (study PRJEB26413, sample SAMN06343907) | marine metagenome | isolation source: coastal waters | place: Atlantic Ocean: West Antarctic... | reverse complement strand
TGATATTGAAAGTCAAAGATTTAAAACAGAAATTAAAAAAAATGGGGATAAAATAAACTCTCAAAATCAAATTATTTTTACTCAAAAACAAGCTATTGATAATGGATTGATTGAGATAGATGGTTTAAAGAGAATTAAGTCCAAAGTAAGTGTCGTTACAAATACTAAAATAGATACTATTTTTATTCCCTACAATCGAGTTGTTGTGGATTCAAGTTCTAGTAAAGCAATAGAATATAGAAACTACTTTGATTATCAAGAGCCAAAGGGTTGGTATTCTTTAAGTGGATATTCAAGTGAGTTAGGAATTACACTAGATAGTCTAAATGTAAAAAATGACTTTTCAATATATATAGCAGATAAAAAAGTTAATCTATTTGGAAAGTCTAATCCCGAAGTGTTGTTGCTTAATAAAAATCCTTACACAGAAACTATACAGATGCAAAATGTGGTTATAACTATCTATAAGCCATTTTATAAGAAAAACTCATTTTGGGCGGGGGTTGGTTTTATTGGAGGGTTTTTGTTGGCTAAATAACCGCTAAAATAAGATAAAAAAATCTAGCCACTCTTGTCTAATAAGGTGGCTAAATTTAAAAATTAGAGTTTGTATTCTCTAAATTATTTCATTGCTTTAAACACTAAAAAACTTAAAAGTCCGATAGTGATTAAATTATGCACATTGTTTCCTCCTAAAAATTGAGGGCTTTTAATATCTAAGATACCTTCCATAATCGTATATTTATATAATAATTAAAAAACAAAAGTAATAAAAATATAAAGCCCTTTATTAATATTGCTTTAATAGGCTAAAAGCAACAATATGAGAAATAAAATAAATCAGATTAAAACAATAAAAAACAAAGAGGAAATTTTAAGTCAATTATTTGAAAGAAACCTTATTGATTCAAATGAAACGATTGTTATTGCAAGTGGCTTTGAAAATGCAATTATTGGTGTTACTGATACAATACCCAAAAAGATAACTTATGACTATTGGGTATGTATAGATATATTATTGAAAACCAAGGATATAGGATTTGATGAAGCACAAGATTGGTTGGATGCTTTTTCATTGTTAAACAATGATAAGAAAAACAATGAAAGCGTATTGTTTGTAAAGACATTAAACCCCGCATTGAATTACTAAATATTATTCCTAGAAATAAATTTTAATATATAAACTAAATGCCTATATTTGTTAATTGACTATACTCGCATTATGGCTACTTGGAAAGAAAAATTCAATAAGAAATATAATCATCCAAAAGGTGCATCACACTCTCTTAGTGATATATCTAAAGAAACGGGTGTTTCCAAAAAAGGAATACAACAAATATATAATAAAGGAATTGGTGCTTATAAAACCAACCCACAATCTGTAAGACCAAATGTTACTTCTAAAGAACAATGGGCATACGCTAGAGTTTATTCGTCTGTAATGGGCGGGAAAGCTAGTAAGGTAGATGCAAAAGAACTTAAAATGGAAATGGGTGGAGTTCTACTAAACCCAAATTTTAAGAAATGGTTTGGAGATAGCAAAGTAGTTGATGAAAATGGCAATCCATTAGTTGTTTATCACGGAACGGGTGGAGAATTTGAAGCATTTGATAAAAAATATCAAAATGAAGCAACGGGGTTTGGAGATTTTGGTAAAGGATTTTATTTATCATCGGATTACGATGCGAGTAGATACTATACTCTTGGCAAGGATAATTCATATATTTTTAAAGTTTACTTAAAAATAGATAATCCGTTTGTTTTTGATTTAATTTCTGAAAAGCTAGATGAAAATACTAAAGAAAGATTATTGTCTTTAAATGTTGACATTCCAATAAAATATATCATTCAAGATTTGGTAAATAAAAATGAACCTTTTGCTTATAAAGGTTTAGGAAAAACAATATCTGATGAAACATTATCTCAAATATTTATTGATAATGGTTATGATGGTGTATTTGTAAATAGGTCATATTTAACAAATGATGGAACGGGCGAAAAATTAAAAAAAATAAATCTTTACGAAATTGTTGTTTATGAACCAACCCAAATAAAGTCTGCAATAGGTAATAGTGGAGAATTTGACTCAAAAAATTCAAATATTAATATGGAAATGGGAGGCTCAACCGATGACTTTGACAGAAAAGATTTCTATAAGGGTTATTACGAAAGATTAAGCCCTTCTAATTTTATTGTAGAAAGAGAAAATGAAAAAATTACTATTAATATGAATGATAGATATAAAGAAGGTGGCAAGGTAAACTTTAATGTGGGTGCGGTAGATGTTCACGATGAAGCAGATGTTTTGGTTGATGGTATTTTTGAAAAGGGTGGTCAAATAAATAAAATTAATGCTATACTTGAAAAAATAGAAGAGGGGCAATGGTTTGGTTTATCATCATATCACAATGCAAAAAAACTTAAAGATGGTAGTTATGAAATTATGACATATCCTAAAAATGGAGATGAGGGAGATTCAAGCAAAGGGATAAGAATTAAAAACTACACAGATTATTCCAAATTTAAAAATGCGGTTATAAGAATTTCAAAAAGCCCAACAAGTAGAGTTAATGTCAAATTTGAAAAGGGTGGAGAAACAAATTTTAATCCCGATGGCAAAATAAAAGATAAAATTGTTCACGCTTCGGGAGATGCGGGTGGTATGTTAGTAGGTAAAAGACATAGCAACGGAGGAATTAAAGCACTAAACAAATCAACGGGGCAACCACTTGAAATGGAAGGTGGCGAAGTAGTTATAACTAGAAATGCAGTTTCAGATAATAAGAAGCGTAGTTTTAATGGTAAAATGATGACTAACCGACAAATACTATCTTCAATTAATGAAAGTGGTGGTGGTGTTTCATTTGCAGATGGTGGTCAAGTTCCAAATGATTTACAGTTTGATTGCAATGCCGAGTATGAGTATGGTGGTAAAACAATGTGTGGTAAAGATTTAGCTTATGCTATGGGTGGTGTTACAACTGCAATAGTAACAGACCCAAATGAAGCAATGGCTGATTTACAATCAACCTATGGCTTTGGAGATGTATATGCTAATGGTGGTATAGTGTGGAAAAAAAATATAGGAAATGAAGGTTGGAGTTCAACTATGGAATCAAATAATGCTTATGAAAATGAGGGTGGGTATATTTCAGAAGATGGTAATTGGAAGATTTATAGACTTGGAGATTTTTATAAAAGAGATTTTGGAGATAACTTTGAAAGGAGAGGGGCTTGGACTGTTAAATATAAAAATAAGCCAATCGGGTATCGTGGCTCATCAGAACCAATGTATCTATCTAATTTAAAAGATGCAAAAGAGTTTATTAGTCAAATTAACAATGAAAAATTTGCTAAAGGTGGTTTAGCAAAAGGTTATCACAAGATGCCCGATGGTACAATTATGAAAGATTCAGACCATTACGCAAAAGGTGGCACTATTGAATGTGGTTCTTGTGATTGGTCTTGGGATAAAAAAGATGGTGGAGATGATATGTACGTTTGTCATAAATGCGGTACAGACAATGAAAAATATTTTGGTATAGATAATACTTTTGAAGAAAATATACCTTTTAAAGAAGGTGGAGAAGTAAAATCTTTTCAATATCCACTTAATTCAGATGAAAGGAAATTACTCTATTATGAAGCCATCATTTCTGTAACTAATAACGGAAAAACTATTTTAGGTATTATTGAGAGTATTAGGGGTGCATATTTTTCATTAAAGATTATATATGAAGAAAATTATTCTATTTACGATGGAAGTAAAATATTTACTATTTCTGAAAATGATTTAGTTGATATACTGAATGGTACACCTTTAACTAATGAATATGGAACTTTTAAGTATGAAAAAGATATAAATAATATAAAAGAACTTACTTTATTTCAAATAGAAACCGCAAGAAAAATACTAAAAGAATATGGATTATCCTTTGTCTTTAGCTTTCCCGATTTTTTTAAAATAGTATTAAATACTGATGCACCCTTAGTAGATGAAATAACAGTTATAGAACCATATAATTCATATCAAGAACTTTATATAAATTATGTTCAAGGAAAGGCAATTTCGAGCAAATATGGGGATAGAATTGGCTTCACTACAAATCACGATAATGGTAAAGTTCTTAACTTTAGGATTGGTAAAAGAAAAGTAATAGTAAGTAATGATGATGGATATTGGAGAATTGGAAACGGAAAAAAAATAGCACCCTATTATGATTGGTTGCTTTCAGTTTATGGAAATAGAGATATATATGATGTAAAAAAGTATAATTATGAAAAATTTGTTTCGGGAACAAGTGAAAAATATTTAAAGCAACAAAAAGTACGCAAAGAGCAAGACAAAGTACGCAAAGAGCAAGAAAAAAAGGAACGTAAAGAAAGACAGTTATTAGAAGCTAATGTTTTTAATTATGAGAAGAATTTTTCTTTAATGAATCAGATTGAGGAAAAAGGAATTTGGAAAGATTTACGTTTATCTGAACCATTTGAACAAGAAAAAGGATTATACTATAAATTACTTAAAAAAGATTTAAACACACTTTCAGAATTATTACCAAATTTTCAAGGAACAAGAGATGTTTTAAAAAGAAAAAAAATAATAAAAGAAATGTCTAAAATTCAACAGAAATTGTTGCAACTAGACATAAATGTAAATGAAAGTTTAACCAAGCCAAATGACTTGTTTACATCAGAGGGTTTGTTGAATTATTATTTCACACAAACAACACAATCTCCCGTAACACCATTAGACAAGCCTTGTGGTCTGCCAACTCCAAATGGAGGAAAAAGCAAGTTGCCAATGAGTGCTTACTTAAATGTTAGAACAAGTCAGTTTAAAAAATGGTTTGGGGATTGGGAAGTAGCTTATGATACAAACAATTATAATGGTTGTTCTTTGATGATAGATGAAGATACGAAAGAACCAAAGATATATTATCACGGGGTATCTAAATTTAGAGGTGGTCAAAGAGGTGCATCTGCAATGGGAAGTGGAGTAACAAGACCTTATGGTGCTTTTACCCCCACGGGATTTAACGCATCTTATTTTGCAGACAATATGGAGTATGCTAAGTTTTATAGCGGTACATCAGAAATACTGCCACAACAATTTAAAACTAAAGGTTTTGTTTATTCTATATTTTTAAATATAAAAAACCCAATAGATTTATTACCACTTGGTCTTAAATGTACCTATAAAAATATAAAGGACTATTTGTTAATAGTTTATGGTGTAGAATTGGAGTATAATGCCACTTTATTAAAGAAAATGAATGACGATATAAATTCCAAAAACAATACTTGGCAGTATATTAGGAACGATTCTTTGTTAATTGACAAGTTAAAGGATTTTGGGTATGATGCTATTTTTCAAATTGGGGATATACCAAAATATAATAAAAAAGGCGAAGTAGTTGGTATTATAGAAGATAAAGAGTTTCTTACATTTGAACCAAATCAAGTTAAAAGTGTTGGGGTTTTAAATAGTTTTTACGGAGAAATGTTTAAGGATATAAGATTTAAAAAAGGTGGATATGTTAGTATATAAAAATGGTAGATTAAATAGAGAGGTTATACCAATCTCAAACGACAATTATATTTTAAGGTTATCTCATCCAACAAGCGGAATGGTTATAGAGACAGATTTTATACAAGGGATGGATGCTGACACTCAAAAACCAAAAACTAAATTCAAAGTTTATAAAGAGGTTGATGGTAAATATACGATATATCAAGAGTTTTTTATAAAAGATAAAACCATAACAGAAACTTTTGAGGAAGCAGTTGAGTTTTTTGAGGATATGATATTTGACAGTTTGAAGGAAGCCCCACCCGAAGAACAACCAAATAAACCCGAAGAACCCGAAAAAGAACCCGAAAAAATAAAAGAAGTGCCTAGAATTGGCGACATAGTTCAAGTTGGAAATAAATATGCAAGAGTATTAGATGTAAACGACAGAGATATAACGACATCAATGTTGTCCAAAAAAGAAGCTATGCGTATTTTAAAGGATATTAAAAATCAACAAATATCTGATGCTAGTGTGGGAGGTCAAGATTTAAGTTCATTAGCAGATAGTGTTTTACAACAACTAGAAGATGGAACTATTGAGGTTAATGATGATGGTATGGTAACATCATTAGAAGATGGAGGAAGTTTGAGTGGTCAAAAAAAGTATAATGTGGATAACGATAATGTTGTTATTTTAAGAGTTAGCCCACCAAAACAAGCACCACCCGAAGAAGATTTCCCGCCACCACCAACACCCGAAAACCCCGATGAAGTTCCCGATAATATAAAAGACCCTTTTGAAGAAGATGATGATGGTAAAGATGATGATGATGATGATGGTAAAGATGATGATGGTAAAGATGATGATGGTAAAGAAGATGATGATGGTAAAGATGATGATGATGATGATGATGATGATGACTTTACTACAAAAAGAATTACAACAGAAGATGACATTGAAAAAATAATAAGTGGCATAAATAAGCAACTTAAAGATGGTAAAAAACCCGAAGATTTAAAAACCTCATCAGATATTGAAACAATAAAAAGAAAACTTGGTTCAAATAAAATTGCAAAAGAATTTAGAAATAAAAAATTAACTAAAATAGCATTAGGTAAAGAAGATGTTTTCGCATCAGATAATGACGAAAGATTAAATAACGCATTAAATAAAATATTTGAATAATGGCAATAAGCAAAGAAAGATTAGTAGACATTGTAGATGATACTGACAACGAATTAATAAAGGATTTAGCAAAAGATAAAATAGCAGAGGAATTTGAGGGCGATGAAGTTGCTCAAAAGATGATTCAACTATCTCAACTTTTATCTATGCAGTCTATGGGTGCAGATATTGATGAAGATGAAGTTAGGAGAATTATAAGAGATGAAATTCAAACCGACAAAATAACACTATCTGATTTAGACGATACTGTAAAAAGTTTGTTTAATGCACAAGCAACAACTGTTACCTTAAACATAAAACAAGGCACTACGGTTAGGGTTAAAAAGCAGGAACTTTCAGAGGTTACATCAAGACCACTTGTACAAAAAGTTTTAAGTGATGTTTTGGCAAGAAATAATGTGTATTTGTATGGTGGTGCGGGAACGGGAAAAAGTTTTATGGCTAAAACCTTATCAGAAGATGTTTTAGATTGGGAATTAATCGTTGTAAACTGTAATCAATTTACATCGGCACTTGAATTAATTGGAGGGCAAACTATTGATGGCTACCAAGAGGGAAAGGTTATAAGAGCATTTGGTAATTTAAACCCCGATGGTTCTCCAATGGGAAAAGGTTGTGTTTTGTTATTAGATGAGTTGCCAAAAATAGACCCAAATACTGCGGGTATTTTAAACTCAGCATTAGCAAGTGTTGGAGAATTTAAAGGAGGGAAAGCATCAACCATTCAAAATGCAAAAGGAGATGTTATACAACGTGGGGATTGTTTTATTATAGGAACGGGTAATAGTTTGCTTAACACAAAAGATGCAGAGTATGAAGCCAACTTTAAACAAGATTTGTCTTTACAAGATAGATTTGCGGGTTCAACTTATGAAGTGTTTGTAAATGAAAAATTTGAGTGGAGTGGTATTCTAAATAAAAAATGGGCATTTATATTTATTTACCTTACAAAATTGAGGAAATTAATTAGAGATGAAGGTTTTACTGCAAAAGCGTTTGTTTCAATTAGATTAATGCAGTCATTACAGAAAACTTACAATGTTTACAGACAAGTAATTGATGCAAAAGGAAAGGTAAAGAATTTTACTCCAATGGCAGATATTTCTTTTACACCGATTGTAAATGATGGTGCATTAGGTGTCGTAAACTCTAATTCTGTAAAAACTGTTGTTGATTCAATGGATGAATTTTTTAGCTTGTTTTCAAAAGAACAATCAGATATTCTAAAAAATAAGTCTGACTTTGATGGGTGGAAACAAATTGTAAGAGAAAAAGATAAGTTTGCAATGGATTTATTGAACACCGAGGATGAATTAAAGCAAGTAGAAGATATTTTAAACTCATAAACAATTAATGGCTTTAACCGAAAACATTTTTGATATAGTAAAACGAGCAAATTCTAAAGATTTCCAATCCGAACTTTCAGATTGGAAATCAAGAGCTTTTACTACACCAACATTATACGACAATCATTACAACAATGGAATGATATTTAAACAATTCAAATCCATAGAAGATAGTTTTAAAACAATAGAAGAACAGAGAAAAAACCCCAATACAACATCAGCAACAAAAGAAGCATTAAAAAAGGTTGCTAATAGTGAATATAATAGTTCTGACACTTTTATAAAAGAGTTAAATAAAGAAGATAAAAGTAATATAGAAACAAAAGAAATAAGCAAAAACATATTAGAAAACATAAAGTCGTTTATTCAATTAGGAGGATTATATGCTAATGATAGACTAATTGTTACTCAAGATAAAAGGGGTATGTTTGATTTTGGGTTAGCAAGTTTAGGGCTTTATAGACCTATCGAGTTCTATTCTGAAAAGTTAGCAGAAGATATTAAAAATGGCACAAAAAAAAATCAATATTTAAACCTTTCGGATGGTGTTGTAGATGCTAAAGATGTGAGTAAAAATACATTTGGGAGTAAAGTGATTTTTGTTTACAAGTTGGACAATAAGTCCTATGAGTGTGAGAAAAGACAAAGGGGAACAACAAATGTTTTTAATAAATATTTTACTGAATGTGAATTAAAGCCTAATTCAGATGGTTTAATTATAACGTATAATAAAAACTCTAATAAGGTATTTAATGGAAAAGGAAATGATAGATTAAAATACGCATCATCAAACAAAAAAAGTTACTTAATATATAATAAAAAAGATGATAATGTAAAGTATGTCGATTTATTTATGCCAATAAACTTTTTATATCAAACAAGTGATAGTACAAGAGCATTGGCGATTTTACCTTTGTATTTAATTGCGGGTGCTTTAGAAGAATTTGGGGTTCAAGTTAGAATATCAGCAATGCGAGTAGGTTCTAATAATCAAACATTAACCGCAATATCAATACCCGTTAAAGAATATAATCAATCCATAACAGAATCTTTTGATAGGGTTTTTAATTTGTTGGGTAAAAAAAATATGGCAAGTACTTTTTTCGCTTTTTTTAAAATCTTTGAAAGTAACACGGGTATTCAAGCAAAAGCAACGGGAAGTACGTCAAATGGATTTAATAATTGGGGTTATACATCTGAGAGTTATATGAATGATATGATGCAACGCTATAAAAATTGGGCTGAAAAAAATAAAGATAGTTCGTTTATAGATACCAAAGTAACAAATTCAAACTTTCAATTTGCAGTTCCAACAAGAGAAAGTTTACCAAAGAGTAGTGGAGATGTAGTTGATTCTGATATGATATTTGCAAACATACATAGTACATTTTTTATGTTTTATTATTATATGGATTTTTTAGCAATCGAAATGATACCAATGCAAAGTTTTGTGAAAGCCCTAGACAAAAGATTTACAGATGATGAAAGTTTTAAAAGTTTATTTGAAGTGCCAAGCATAACTAAAGAGAAAAAAAAATTAATACTTGATTATGTAACAACAATTTTAAAAGAAAAGTATGCACCCGTTAGCGGAGGTAAATATTATGATACAATAGAGCAAACAGAGAAAAAAAATAAAGATTTTGAATTTAAGTTAAAAGACTTAACAGAATCAGTAAACTCACTATAATATGAGAAGTGTAAATAAATTAACAAGACCTCAAATACAAGCTATGCTTACACATATTGGAGGTTTTAGCGGTAAAAATAAAGGAAGAAAAAAGGATTTAAAGATGTTTTATCATCCATTAACCCCGAAAGATGTTTATGTAAAATACACATCATTTGGAGTAGAACCCGACAATAGTATTTATTCAGAGGTAGTGGTTAAATGTATCAAATCTGATGGTAAGACAGAAAATTGTGTAAAGCAGTTTGAAAACTTAAAACAAAGAATGGGGTTTGAATCTGATTTCTTAGAGATTGATTTAGATGGTAACGGAAATTTAATATTTGTATGAAAACTCAAGCAAAAATAAAACTGCCTACATTGAAAGGACAATATTTTAGGAATATAGATGCGTTTGAAGAAATTGAGTTTTCTTCTTTACCAAATTATGATAATAGAGGAATTAATCGTGAGTCAAAAATAGATTTTGATGGGTGGTATTTATATATAATTGGTTCAAATGAATTTTTGCATAGTGGTTTTCCATCTTTTGACATCTCTTTTATGGATAGTAAAAGGAAAGAAGTAATTTCCCCAATCGTTTTTCTTGATTTTAATGACGAGGGGATTCAAAAATTAAGAGACCAATTTGGTGGAGAACTTGTTGGTGGAAAAGTTCTTAGAAATGTTAGTGAGGAAACTATTATGGACATAATAAACTCTATTCCTAATCCTAAACCAAAATCAAATGCGTTTAAATTAAAAGACATTTCTGATGATTTGTTGAAAATTGCAATGATGCCCAAAGAAACAAGAGTTGTTGGGGTTTTAAATTTAAAATTGTTAGTAGATGACTTGGATGAAGATGATGTTCCAAAAGAACAAATAGATTTATTGAAGTCAATAGTGGATGATTTAACTGATGAAATTAAATATCCAACAAAGGGAGAAACAACTAACGAAAAAGAAATTATCGCAACAGAGCAAGATTTAAGTGGTGTTTCAGAATTAGATTTGGAATTAGATTTATGTGCCTTAAATGATATGTTAGATAATGCTTTTGATGTAGATAATATAGATGAATTAAATTCTTTACTTGACTGTGAGGTTCAAAAAGAAGTTACAGAAAGCAAGGATATGTCTTATTTAGAGCAAGATATATTTCAAAAAGAAAAAAACCTAATTTTAGACTTTAAGATGGATTTAGGTTATAGTACTTCTTCATTAATAGGGGTTGTGGATGAGGATATTATCAATAGAGATATTGTTGATGAGGTAACGGGTTTTGTAATACCTATAAGAATAAATAGAAAAGAGAAAGTTTTATATCCGTTTGATAATGAACAACTACAAAGGTGGGAAACTTGGGGATTAGTATAAAAAATAAATAAAATTAAGATGGCAAAAATAAAAAGAGAAGAATTATCGGGTCAATTTCTTAAAGCATTTGACAAAATTGTTGATTTGAAGAATAGTGATGATGCTAAACAAAGAGAAGCGGGTTTAAAAGGAGAAAAAACTTTAATAAAAATACTTGAAAGTAAAAAAGGACAAGCAGTTAAAAAGGTTGTTACTCCTAAAGCGAAAGCAACTCCAAAGAAAGGGAAAGCAACTCCAAAGAAAGCCAAAGCAACTTCAAAGAAAGCTAAAGCAACTCCAAAGAAGGTTTCTGTAACCGAAACAAACCCTAAAGGACTTCCTTTTGCCACAAGAGTAAAACAACGTGCTGACAAAGATGGCATTACCTTTAGAGAAGCTAGAGTAAAGTTATCTAAAGAAATTCAAGATGAAAAAGACAAAATAGAAGCAACGATTAAAGAGGACAAAAAGAAAGCCTTGAAAGAGTTGGAAAAACTTACAAAAGCACCCGAATTTCAACAAGCACTATCTCAATTTCCAAAGAAAAGCGGTGGAAAGAAAAGAGCATTAAAATCAAATGTTTCTGCTGATGGAAAGCGACAAGCACTTCCTAGAGGTAAAAGAATATCTCAAGGTAAGGGTGCAAATCAATACGGAAAAGCCAAAAAAGGAAAAGTATATTATGAGTACAGAGATAATCGTAGTGATGTAAATTCTGTACCTACAAAAGCGGGGCAATATAAATACAAAGGAAAAACACCTCCTTATTTAGAAGCGGGTGGTACATTACCAACTCCATTTGGTCAAGCGGGTCTTGTTGGAGAAACGGGAACGCTAAATGAAGTAGATTTATTCGCTATGGGCGGTGGACTGCCACAAGGAGTACACCAATACTATGCTAATACTTATAACCCCGCATATCCAACTCCACACGGGTACGCAAAAGGTGGAGATGTTACATATACTGATACAAAAAATCCAATCTCCACAACAAGTTTTAAGATTTGGGAGAATTATAAAAACATTAATAATCAACAATCAGTAGGTTCTTTTTCTCACAACTATAATAAAAGAAATGTAGGGGATTATTACTTGTTTTTGTTAGATGATTATGATAGAAACTTTTATTCTCATATACCTTTAAAGCCTAATGAAATGCTATTTCGTAGTGAAACTGAAACAGGAAGAATTAGCAAGTCTTTACCATTAATAAAAATTAATTTACAAAATGGGAGGATTTATTTTATGTCTGATGATAACGATATAAATAGTGATTATGATGATAAAAACCCAAAATTTCAGAAAGCAAGTGCAGATGTAAATTACTTGTCTTTAGATGATAGAATTAAAAAATATAACCAAGGTTTAATCACACTTGATGAATTATCTGAAAGTATAAATAAAACTTATGCAAAAGGTGGGGCTTTAAATTCCTTGAAAAATCAAATGAATGACGACCTTGAAATCCATTCTGAATATTACGCAGAGGGTGGTATGATTGAAATTGACGAAGATGGTGGTAATATTCCTTCTGAATTAATGGAGGTATTTAGCGATTTTAATGAAGATGAGGATTCTTATAAAGAAATGGAAAGGCTAAGATTAAAAGCCCAAGAAATTGGTTACGATTTTGATTATGATTTGAGTGGGCAACCTACTGAATTTATGAAAATAGATACCTACGCAAAAGGTGGGGATTTAGAGAGATTTAGAAAAACAAAGCAACACGATATTTATTTTGATTTTACTGAATTTGATAAAATTGATTCTGCGGGTAGAACTCAAAGAAGATACGAACACCCCCCTTTAAGTTATGAAACAACAATGAAAATGTTGGATGAATTTAAAAAACAACCTAAAAAGTACATTGTTGTTGAAAGTAAAAAAAATGATGATGGCTTTATAATTTATAAAAAGCTGAAAGAAGATAGGCGAAAAAAAGTTATGCAATTTAGAGCATCACAAAGTGGGTTATACGCTAAAGGTGGTCGTACTATTAGTATTGTTAATGATGGAGTTAAGTATGACAAGTCAAAGTATAAAGCAGTTTACGGAGATTATGATAAAGATGGTGTTGTAAACATTGATGATGCAAACCCTTTAAATAAAAACAAAAAAGGTAAAGTTGAGGAAATTGAATTAAAAAATACATTTGACAAGCTACTTGGTGTAAAAGCTGAATTAGATACGATTATGTATGATGCAGTAGATACACTAGACGAAAAAGCACCTAAAGGTGCAGACATATATGCAAGAACTAAAACACCATACTCTATATTAAAGAAATTGGTAGAAAAGCGAATGTTAGACCCAAAGAAAGGTTTAACAGATATGATTGGAACTACTATTGCGGTGGATAACCAAAAGGAACTTGTAGAGTTAAGAGATAAAATTGACAATGGGTTGTTAGGTAAAGTTTTAGATAGAGATGATTTTTATAAAAGACCCAATGCGGGATATAGAGCATATCATTATATAGTTGAGTACAAGGGAGTTCCCGTTGAAGTACAATTAAAGACTAAAAATATGAAGAAGCTACACGAAGTTTCGCACAAAGCATATAAAAATGGTAATTTAGATGCTAAAAGCCTTGATTTTGTTTCTAAAACATTTATGAAAGCAGATAAAGGAGATTCTAAAGCAAAAGCTGAAATAGATAGGCTACTTAAAGATAAAAAACAACTAATATCTAAAATAACAAAAGACTAAACACCAACTAAAAAACTAAAGTTTAAACACATAAATTATGGAAAATATATTTGAAAAGGGAGGTAAGACAAAAGTAAAATACGACTACATCCCACAAAAAGCTATTGATGAACTATCTTATACGATAGATAAAGTTACAAAAGGTATTAGCGGAGATAAGCTACTTAGCGGTGTTTATGTAAAATCTGATGTAAAGTCAAAAACAAAAAGCGGTTCTAATTTAACTGCTAAGATTTTGGGTATGACTGATGATGAAGATAAAAAAGAAGTGATTTTAGAGAAAGATGTAAAAGAATTTCAAAAATACATTTCAGACAAACTAATTACTGCATTTTATTTAGGATTACCCGAAGCATACGATTTTAAGGGAGATTACTCTTATGGTGGTGGTATTATCACAATGAGAGTTGATGATGCAAAAAGAATAACTAAAGAAGCAATAAAAAATGCAAAAAATAAAAAGTTTGAGATGGGATTAAAATACCCACAATATGACTTTGAAAAATTATTAGGAAAGCCAATAATAAAAGATGTTTTTGGGAAACTTATGACATTCAATGATGGCTCAACAGAAAAATATAAGTATAGACTTTGGATTTGGAAAGATTGCGTAATAGGTCAAACTCTTGGAAGTGATAGGTCTAAGGGTGGCTATTCTGATTACACATATGGAAAAGAACCTACTTTAATGGGAGGTTTCAAATCAATTCAAACATCAAAAGCATCTAAACTTGAATCTATAATTAATTTTATGGCAAAAGATAAAGATGGCTTTGTAAAAGACAATAATGTACTATTTAATGGTTTAGGAGGTGCTAATTTTGAAACTTTAGATAGCAATAAAATCAAATACGCTAAAGGTGGAATGTTTGAAGAATGGAGTATTCAAACAGATAATGAAGATGAACATTTTGAGAATGAACAAAATGCGAGAGAATTTTGGGAAAGTTTATCTGATAAAGAAAGAAAAAGTGGTCAATACTTTAGAAAAAGTTATTTCAAAAATCAAGATGGCGAATTTGAAGAAGATGAAGTAGAAGTAATAGAGCAACCTACTGAATTTTTTGAGTTTGATGATTATATTGACCCAATCACTAAGGCTCAGAACGAGTATGAAAATGAAAAATCGGAAAGACTTTATCAATCAGATGAGTGGGTTGAAGCCCAAAGAAATGCAGAGGGTTACGCTAAAGGTGGGGCAATGGAAGATTCTATTATAACTGTTTTCTTATTTGGTTTAGAAAAAGATGCAAATGACTTTTTTGAGATGGCAGATAAGTTTACTGATTATGATGTATTGCGATTAAGCCCTTTTGCAATTCAATATAATGGAGGAAAAGAGGGATTTGACTTTTTATATGAAAGAGCAGAAAATTACGAATCTAATTTACTTGACAAATACGCTAAAGGTGGTGGAGTAGAAGATGGTGGTAAACAAAACATAACACACACCCAATTAAGAAATATGCTAAAAGATTTAGGATATAAAGTATCTTTTAAAAGAAATAGTTTAGGTGTTTTTGCTATTGTTAAAGATTTAGAGGGAAAAGAATTGCCTACAATATTTATGGGCGAACAGCATAGAGGAAAATGGCTACCCGTAATTGAAATAAAAAACAAATACTCAATTCTAAAGGATAACGAGAAAGTGTTTTTTGCCAAAGGTGGGAAAGTAAAAAGGTCTAAACACTCATTGATGCAAGATAGAAGAAGGGTTAGTTCAGAGCCTTGGGAAGTAGCTTATCAAAAACGTAAAGCTAAAATGGAAGCGGGTGGAACACTACCTACACCATTTGGTCAAGCGGGTCTTGTAGGAGAAACGGGTGCTATGAATGAGATGGATTTGTTTGCTATGGGTGGTGGATTACCACAAGGAGTACATCAATACTATGCTCAAACATACAATCCCGCATATCCAACACCTTACGGGTACGCTAAAGGTGGGGAAGTTGTTGGTTTACATATTAGTAGGCTACATTCCGACTTTCCAAAAGGTTTTGAAAATAGCGGAGAAGTTATTAAAAAAGGGAATAACAAATTTAAGGTAGAGAACGGAATACTTCTAATAAAAATGGGTAGTAGCGATTGGAAAGAATGGAGAAAAATAACCTACGCTAAAGGTGGTATGATGCAAGGCTACAACGATAGATTAGACGAAAGTTTAGGAAATCGTGATGGAGTTGAGCCAATGATGAAGCAGTCTTATAAAGACCGCAGAGATGAATCCAAGGGTATGGAGAAGTCAATGGGTCGTAGAGCATATCAATCCGTAGGAACTATGGATAAAATGGCTAACGGTGGATATGTTTATCGTGAATCTGATGATGAAGATGCCACGGAGTTTTTGAACAAAAAAGAAGTTATGGAACTTATAGAGGAACATAATGAATCTTTTGACACTAACTATAAAACCATTGAAGATTTTAATAAAGGAGAACAAAAAGAAAATGGTATAAGAAGCATAGAGAAGCAATCTTTCGCTAAAGGTGGTAAAATCGGTTTTGATGGTTTAGCCAAAAAAGTTGCAAAGAGATACGAAGGAAAACCCGTAAAAGAAAAATTCAGAAGCGAATACGGAAAAACTTATTCCAAAGCAGAAGCATTAGAAGTAGGTAAAAAAGTTGCGGGTAAGGTATATCTCCAACAACAATCAATGGCAAAAGGCGGAAAGATTCAGATGAGTGAAGTATATAATGTGAACGGAAAAGACTATCTTTTTTCAACACCAATACAGAACGATAAAGGAACTTACACGGGTTGGGATGCTTACGAGGTAGTATATGATACTTTTGATGGAGAGAAGCACTTAAACTATACCAAAACAAAGAGAGGTAGGGGTAAGTATTTTCCAAATGGAGTAAAGCGTACAGAAGCAGAAGATTATTTTGCTAAAGGTGGTCAAACACAAAAATCACTTGAACCAAATGAATTACAAGATTTAGGTTATAGGCACGGAGAAGATGCTGTAAGAAAAATACCTGATGCAATATTTAATCAGCAATACTTTATGGAATATGTATCGGCTTATACAAAAAGCTTTTACGATTTTGCTAATGTGAGTAAAGACTTTTCTGTAAATAACTATGCTAAAGGTGGTAAAACACAAGGTTACAATGATAAACTTGATGAATCTTTAGGCAATACCAAAGGAAAGCGTAGTACAAAAGAACAAAACTACAAAGACCGCAGAAACGAATCGGAAGCTATGGAAAACAAAGGGGGTAAAAGAAAATACTCTCGTGTAAATACTATGGATAAGATGGCTAAAGGTGGGATGTTAAAGCATTTTATTGGAGATGAGGGTATGTTTAAGGGTGGAGAATATCGTATAAAATCTTATCAATCTTTTCCGAATAGATATAGCATTATAGAATTGGATAACAATGGAAACGAAATAGGAAAAGAATATATGATAAATCAAAAAGATTTTGAGGATAACTTTTCAAAATTTTCAAAAGGTGGTAAAACACAAGGTTACAACGATAAACTCGATGAATCATTAGGTAACACTAAAGGGAAGCGTTCAACTAAAGAGCAAAACTACAAAGACCGCAGAAATGAATCCGAAGCAATGGAGAAAAAAGGCGGTAAAAGAAAGTACGCATCTGTAAAAACTATGGACAAAGGTAATCGTAGCAAACGTAAAACACCAATGAGTTTAGCTAAAGAGATAAGAAAAGAGGGAGAGAAATGGCAAGATGCAGTTAAGAGAGCATCAGCTATGTTGAAAAAGGAAGCCAAATAAACTAGGCATATAATTATTTTATAAAATAAAATCAGTAAGTTTGTTATAAACTTAATTTCAAGAAAATGAATATACAAGACACAATCACAGAACTTGGTTTAGATATTGATAATCTACCAAGAATTTTAAAACAAAGAGTAGCAACAGTTGAAGATTTACAGAACAAAATTGAATTAGCCGAAGAAGAAGTATCGGATGACCCAACAGAGGAAAATAAAGAAAGACTAAGGGAAGTAAAGGATTATGCGGTAGAATATTTTAATGATGCTAAAAGCCAACTTAAAAGCTATAAAGCTAGATTAGACAAAAAAGAAGATGAAAATAAAGTGTTAGATGCAAAACCCATAGACGATGACGAAAAAAAGTCAAGCGGAATGGGTGCTTTACTAATCGGAGGGGTGCTATTGGTAGCAACTCTAGGTGCGGTAAACATTATGCGTAAAAACTAAATTATGGTTAAAAAAGTTTTGATAGGTGGAGTTTTTCTTGGTGCGGGGGTTTTATTATATATGAAATTCTTTAGAAAAACAGAGCCAACTGTTGTTAAGTGGGAGGATTTAGACGAGGAAGTTGTCCGAGAAAAAGCTAAACAGATTAGAATTGGAGTAAACGAAACTATCAATGCTAACATTAACAAAACAAAACCAACGGGAGATATGTTAGGCTTATTTCCAAATGGAATTAATATTAATTGGGATAAAGCAGATTTTGGAAATGCTTTCCCTAATTACGGGTAATTAAGATGGTAAAGAAAATTTTAATAGCGGGTGTATTTTTAGGCGGTGGTATATTATTTATAAAAAAAATATTGCCATTGCTTATTGGAGATGTAGATTCTTTTGAAGCCCCCGATGGAGATGTATTTCAAGTAACCAAATATAAAGGTGGTTCAAGAAATACTAATTATGTTCCTTTAGAGGGTGGTAGTGCTTGGGAAAGACCCGATTTTGACCCAAGAGATTCAATGGAGGGTGTTGCTAATTTTAGCGGTAGTTCTTTAAAGTCAAGGTCTAAAAACGAATTTCTTTACTTAAACCAAATATAAAAACCATAATTGGCATATAACATAAAAGCATACACAAAGAATCAAGCCAAGAAAATTGGTGTTACTATTAAGCCAAGTGTCTTAAAGGGTAAGAAGATAGATGTTTTTAAAAAAGGAGTAAAAGTTGCAAGTGTAGGGGCTATTGGATATAAAGATTATCCTACATATTTGGAACTAGAAAAAAAAGGTAAAGTTCCAAAAGGAACTGCCACAAAGAGAAGAAAACTTTATAAAATAAGACATAAAAAAGATAGAAACATAAAGAACTCAAATGGGTTTTATGCGGATAGATTATTGTGGTAATTTTTTAGTATGAAAGATAGAAATTTAATAGCACTTGTGACGTTTGGCATATTTTCAGCAGAAGCATACGCACATTATGTAGTTGCAAAAAATGAGGGTTCAGATAAATTTAAGTTTTATAAACCAACATTACAAACCACTTTTAAAAATCTAGCGGTAGTAGGTGTGTTTTCAATTTTAAATGGTTTAATAATAGAGAAAATTAGAAAAGGATAATGGTAGAAAAAGAAAAAGAAAAAGTTAATGGGGTACACCCAAACTTATATAAAACATTTTTAGTATTAGCTATGATTTCATTTAGTTTAGGTGCGTTAGTAAACTACTATACCTTGAAAAAAATTAGAAAATAATGAAAGTAAGCGGTTATATTTCTGATGATTACGGAAAAAGCAATGGTGCAACTATTCAGCTTATGCGTGATGGCGAAGGAACTAATCTAGGTGTAGCTTCAAATCAAGATGGGTATTTTGAAATAGATAATGAAGATATTAAGGAAGATGATATTTTTGAGGTTAGATTTTTAGGCTTAAAAACACAATCTTTTAAAGCATCGGAGTTACAAGATATTCAGATATTTTTAGTAGAAGATATTGAATCTTTAGATGAGGTTGTTATAATGGCAAATATCGGACAAAAACCAAAATCAAGCGTACCTAAAAAAGAAGATGAAAAATGGTACACATCTCCCGCATTTTTATTGTCAGTAATGGCTTTAGCAACAACGGGTGTAATAATATATATAATTAAAAAAACAAGATAATGGAGGACATTAAAGCAGCCACAGAATCAGTTTCGGCAGAAACAACACCAACACCAACACCAACACCAAGTGTAGAGCCAACAGTAGAAATGGCAACGGGAGGTGCAACAGATAGCACACCCAAATTAGGATGGGTTGCGATTATGATGCTAGGACTTACAAGTGCTTCATTAATATATTCTATTTTTTATTATAGAAGAAGATTAGATGCCTTGAAAAAAGGAGACAATAAAATGATTGGACAAATTCAATCTGATATGCAAGAAATGAAAAATAAGATTGATACACTAACGGGTAATAGAACAAGAAATGGCAGATTGGTTTAATAAAATCACATACGGAAATATCTCTCAAGAAAATCTTAAATCACTTAAGGAAAAATGTCTAGGGGATGCTGTTTTACCAATTTTAGACAAAAAATATGGCTCTGAATTAGACTTTCCAAAAAATAATTCTGAGACAACAAAAAAAGAACTTAATGAAATAGTAAAGTATATTAGTTCTATTTGTGATGAATCAAATTCAGAATACTTAGCTAGATATACAAAGTATGATAAAGGGTTGTTACAAACAATAATATCTATCTTTCAGTCTAAAGGTATTGATGTTTCAGAAATAGTTAAATCTGTTGCTAAAGATATAACACCAACAATATATAAACTAAAACAAAAATATCAAAGACCAAGACCAAATCAATTAGCACAATATTATAAGCTAAAATTATTTCCATTTGACACCAAAAGCGGTGCTACACCATCTTATCCAAGTGGTCATACACTACAAGCCTACGTTATTTTGAATATTATAGGTAGCAAAAATCCCGATTCTTACGATTTTTGTAAACAACTAATAGATGATGTGGCTAATAGTAGAGTTTATTTAGGGCTTCATTATGAAAGCGATAATGATGCTGCATACCTAATAGGTCAAGAAATATTAAAATTAAAATCAATAACAGAAAAATATAAAATATGAGTTTAAAACAAGAAACAAAACCCAAGCAAGACACACAAAAAGAGCAAGAAAGTAGAGTAATAAATATGAAGCCCATAGAAGTTGAGCCTATAAAGGAACAACTAACTGTGGATGGTCAGAAAGTACTTCCCGACATTACTTTAAATATAATTCCCGTTCCTAAACCTAGAATGACACAAAGCGATAAATGGAAACAAAGACCCGCTACAAAAAAATATTGGAGATATAAAGACGAACTAAAACTTTTATGTCAAATAGTTAGGTGGCAACCCAAAGATATTTTAGATGTAAAATTTGTTATTCCAATGCCAATTAGTTGGAGTGAGAAAAAGAAAAAAAGAATGGATGGTCAGCCACACAAACAAAGACCCGATTTAGACAATCTTGTTAAAGCGTTTAAAGATGCTCTTTTAGAAGAAGATTCTCACGTTCACACTTACGGAGAAATAAAAAAAATATGGGGTAGAAAAGGTCAAGTAATTGTTCCAAGATAATTTCTACAAATGAGTAAGGCACACAAAAACATAAACAAAGGTATATCAATAGTATTTGAAGAAATACACAAGACCATTTCGGCAGTTGGCGAAAGAGGGTTTATTGATATGCTTATAGAACTGCGAGAGGACAACCACCTTACTTATCAAAATGAGACTGCAAAAACAATTATAAAGATTGTTGCAAAGGAATTTGATATGTCGGTAAAAGAGTTGCTATATGGGTCTAAGCGAATGACAGACAAGACACACGCATTAGGAATCATAACACATATTTTAATAAACGATTTTGACTTCACACTCAAAGACGTATCGTTTGTTTTAAATAAGAATAACACAAATTTATCGAGATATAAAAAGGACGTAGATAACTATGACCCAAATCATCCCATAGATTTAGAAAGAATAGAAAGATTAGAAAGTATAACACATCAGTTAAAATTAAAGAAACAAAATGAGCAAAGCACAAAATAATAACGATACCACCGAAAACGCTGAACCAATAGTAGAAAACGTGTCAGTAGAGGAAAATCAAGATTTTTATTCGGGATTTAGTCCATTAGATGAACCCGTAAAAGAGAGGTCTTATACTAAAGGAAATATAGATGCAAAAGGACTAGAAGCAGAATTAGAAGAACCAAGTTTTGATGCACCTAACTTTGCTGATTTTGATGAAGAAAGCAAAGAGCCATCTACCTTTAATCCCGCAATGGAAAACCTAGACAAAAAAGAACAAATGTATGCTACTGAGCAAATGGTAGATACTGTTTTAGATGTTTACGGAAAAGCACATTTACTAGCAAATAGAGTTACTAAAATCAAGGAAGATAAAATTGCTAAAGCAATGGCAGATGGCGAGATTGACCCATCACTTGAAGTTCCTATTGATAATATGGGTAACTCTTTAGGATTGATGGATTATGTACAAGAATACAATTCACAACTTTCAGATGCAATTAAGCTAGAGGATGATTTTGTAGAAAAAGTTAAGCCACCAATGATTAGGGTATTTCAAAAGAAAGGACTAGCGATGACTGATGAGCAGTTTTTAGCAGTAGCTTTTGGAACGGATATTTTAACAAAAGGTGCTATGATATTTCAACTTGTAAAACAAAACAACAAGCTAATGAGTATGTGGAAAGAGCAGTCAAATTTTGTTCCTAAATCTAATAAAACAAATCCTAGTAGCACACCTCCAACACCTCAACCAACACCTCAACCAACACCTCAACCAACACCTCAACCAACACAAAACACACCCCCACCACCTACATTCTCTGAACCCGAAGAATTTTCAGCAGAATCTATGGTTGAAGATATGACGGGTATGAAAGAAAACTCAAACTTTGAAAATAACAAACCCTCTGATGGGATGCCTATATTTGGAGATAAAAATATCTTATCTGATATGGAAAAACTTGCTAGAAAAGAACAAGTTATAGATATAACACCAATAGAGGATTCTCCAAAAAAACGCAAAAGAGGTCGCCCAAAAAAGAAATAAATTATGTTTAGTAAAGAAAGTTCAACTTTTTCGTTAGGAATATTTTTTAGAACCTATACTTTTAGTAATAAAGGTTGTAGGTCTGAAAAAACTATGACAATCGATAATAAACATTATGAGGGCGATAATTTAATAATAATTTACGAAAACACAAAGTAATATGAGAGAGCCAAAGTTAGGTGTTGCAGTAGGAAAAAAAGGAGTAGGTAAAACATATATAACAACAAAAATGATTAACTCTTATGTTAGGGGTAATCCAAGCAAAGGTGTAAAACCGAGACGAGCGTTAGTGTTAGATGTTAATGATGAGTTTGTAGAGTATAAAGCATTAAGTTTAAAAAATGTTGCTAAGTTTTCAGCCCATCCTATAATAGAAGCAAGGAGAATTAGACCATTTAATGACGATGGTGTGAGAATGACTTTAAAAGAGATTCAAGATGCTTTGTTTACTATATTAAGTGAATATAGGGGGGGCTTGTTGCTTATTGAAGATATAAACCGATATATCTCTGACCATCTTCCAAATGACCTTGTAGGGGCTATATGCACAAACAGACATACCGATACAGATATTATTATGCACTTCCAATCTATTGGTAGAGTTACATCAAAAATTTGGCAAAATATAAATTGGTTAAGATTTCATAAAAACACCGATAGTGTTGATAGACACATTAAGAAATTTGAGGATAAATTTGAATATCTAAAAATTGCTGAAATGATGATAAACAAACAATACTATAATGGTAATGAGAGATTCTTTTTGTTTGTTGATGTAGATGCTGAAAAAATACTAGGAGATTTTGATAAAGCACTTTTGAACGAAGCTATTGATGATTATATAGAGAAATATTATCGTAAAATTATTTCTCCTATGCTGAAACAGAGGGATTTAAAGGGTAAAATAAAGTATAACCAAGCATCCGCAGTTAAGTTTGTGAGGGATAGAATAATTAAAAATTATTGCAGTTAAGTATCAGATATAACTTGTTTATTGTAAATAAAGGTTGTGCTTATTAATAATTATTATGCCTTGAAATAATATATTTGCGTATGTACAATTCTGTAATTGTGCTAAAACAAATTATTAACCTTTAAATTCATTCTGAAATGGATACAAAAAAACTTGTAATGCTAGTCGGTAAAGTTCTTACTGTAACTGCGGGAGTATTAGTCGCTTTTCAAGTTCAAACTTATATGGATAGAAGTCGTGTGTCAGCACCGATGACTACCGAATAAGTCAATGGACAAACAATTATTTTAATTATAAAAATTTGAAAAATGTCAAATATTCGTAAATACTTAGCAGATGCGAGAGCAACTGCAAACGAAAACTTCTCTAATGCAATGGGAGGATTTTCAGATGATGGTCGTGTTGATAGCTTTAGTGCTATGAATGGCGGTATGGCATCAGCCCCAACATCACAACCTTATATCGTAACAGTAACCTCTGCAAATGCAGCAGCAACTCCAAATTTTGCAGTTCTTGGTTCTTATGAGTTTATCAACAACGCAGGTTTTACTGCTGCGGGAGATTTAGTCATTGGTGGAGCGGGTGGTGTTACTATCTCAAGCGGAATTAGTGGTATTAACTATCGTGAAATGCTTTATCAATTTATGCAAAATCCTTTTAGCGTAGGTTTAACTTACTTGCAGTCAGCTACGGCTAACCAAGTACTTGAAACTCTTGCTATTAATACGAGAGATGCAAATGGTAATGAAGCACAGAAAACTTTAGTGCCTACCATTGACCCGTACCAACAACAATCTACTATCGTAGCAATGCGTTATGGATATAGAATCGATGGATTCACGAAGATTATTATTTCACAAGTATTAGCTAACGCTACTGTGAAACTATACTTCTACCCATCTGATAATATCAATTTAGCTAGAGGATTAGCGGGTCGCCCTGTGTCCGAAGCATTTGGTAATCCAGGCATCGTTAAAGCCCAAACAATTAGATTGCAAGGGTAATAAGTAGAATGTATTTAGGTACAGATAAACTTTATAAAAAGGTGTGTGGCATAATGCTCCACACCTTTTTTTTTTAAAATTCAAGATATGACAACAGTTTACGATTATATTGCAAATACTAATCCACAAGGTGCAAAAGACTTATGCGAATCCTATGGGTATAGAGTTACAAATCCAAACTCAATGAGCCGAAACTTAAAGATTTTGGTAAACAATGAGGGTCAAGATGCTTTAGCATCTATAATGGACTTACATCCCGATAAAGAAATAATTTTAGAATACTTTTCTAAACCAACTCTTAAAGAGGACAAATCTTCAAAATGCGGTTGCGATAATAGTTTAAATACTCCACAAGTTTTAGAGAGATTCTTAAACGCAAGTGGTAGAGAAGATACTAGCGAAGCTAAAGCATTAGCTACAAACACAAACACAATAATATTTGCTTCTTGCTTGGTTTTGGCAGTTGCTATAATTTTTAAAAACGATAAATAATGGTAAGAAGTGAAAAATTTGGAACATTAATCGGTAGATTAGTGAACAAAAACAGAAAATCAGTAATCTCATTTATGAGAAGTCAAGGAATTAGTATTAGCTTAAATGCAACTACTAGCCAAGTAATAGAAGCACTTTTTGTGGCTTTTAAATCTCCAAAGTTTAGAGAAGCATTTATGTCTTGGACAAGAGGTATGTCTAAAGGTGGTTCTTCAAATATTGAGGGTTCAATGAGTTATGCAGATGGTAATTTTGACCCAATGAATACTCAAAGCGGAGGTTTTGCTCCAATGGACACTCAAAATGGTGCAGACCTAAAAGGAGATAGATTCTCAAATACAAGTGGTAATTTTAGCACTATGGACACCCAAAGCGGAGGTTTTACTCCTATTTCAACTCAAAGTGGTGCAGACCTTAAAGGTGGTTTCGCTAATATTAACGGAGATTACTCTAGTATAAATGCTTTTACACCTATGTCAGCACAAGGTTTGGGAAAAGAATTTGATGCAATGAGTAGCCAACAAGGTGCAGACCTTAAAAGTGGTGGATTCTCAAATGCAAGTGGTAACTTTAGTCCAATGGACACTCAAAGCGGTAGATTTACTCCAATGGACACTCAAAATGGTTCAGATTTAACAAGTGGCTCTTTTTCAAGGGTAGATGGTAGTGATGGTTTTGGAGGTTATACGGGAGACGAGTTTAATGATACTACAACATCTACACCATCGAGTGGTGGTGGAGGTGGAGGTGGATTCTTTGATGGTTTTGATATAGGAGATGCTTTAGGTATTTTAAATACGGGTCTTGGTGTATATAGTCAAACTGACACAAATAAAACCAATAGAGATATTGCAAATGCAAACAAAGAAGATACAAGGCTACAATTAGAAGCGTTAAAAGAACAAGGTAAAATTAACCAAGCGGAATTTGATAGAAGAATGGCACTAGCTAATTCAACTGCAAGTGGTGGTGGTTCAAAAATGACACTTTATATTGTAGGTGGTGTAGTTTTAGTAGGTGCTTTAGGTACTGCTATTTATTTTGCAACTCGTAATAAATAAAAGATTTGTTTGACGATATATCATTTGACGATAAATTAAGAGAACAAGCAGACAAAGAGGGTATTTTTAAAAGTTCCGACTTGAAATTTTACCTTCTAACATTTGCATTTGTTGGTGTTGGTGCTTTAATTATGATAAAATTTTCTAAGAAATGAATGGAAATGATATAATAGAAAACAATAATCAGTTAATTAATGGCGATAGCAAAAAGCAGTTAATGGCTAGAACTAAAGGCACTGTACAAGGTGCTTTTACGGGTTTAGTCGGTGGAGTTATGTTTGGTTACTTTAAAGGTAAAAACATCTACACAACGGGCTTTGTTGGGTTATTAATTGGCGGTACTGTTTCAGCGATTATGATTGGTAATTTTTCTAAAGAATAATATATGTTTCGCAATTTAGATAAAGAAACAAAAGATATATATATGATAGCGGGAGTTATTGGTATTTTGGGTGTTTCAGTTATATTATATAAAACAAGAAATAAAAAATGAATTTTAATCATCCACAAGACACAAAGAATTTTTTAATTGGAATGTTAGCATCTGTAACCGCAGTTATTTTGTGGGATGTAGTTAAGTATAGAAAAAAGTTATTAGAATTTAAAAATAAATAAGTTATGGCAAAAGTACCACAAGAATTTGCAAAATCAATGAAAGTTGCTTATGAGCAAAGACAATCAGAGAAAAAAACAAAAAAATTAATATACATTGGTGGTGCAGTAGCTATATTAGGTGTAGCATCATACTTTATATTTAAAAATAAATAATTATGGCAAACGCATATATGACCGCACTAGCAAAGGCTCGTAAGAGTGGTGCAAGTAGTTTTAATTACAAGGGAAAGACTTATAAAAAGTCTAAAACTAAAACGGGATTAGTAATTTATAAATCATAATAGGAAATGAAAAATCTAGTAAAACCAATTTTAATTGGTGTGGGAATTAATTTAGCATTGCCAATGATAGTTAAGCCTTTTGCTACGGAGGATGAAATAAAACCTCCAACGGGAAATGCAAAAGATTTAACTTTTAAACAACAACTTGTTCATATGATGGTGCATCACGGACAAGTTCCTTTATCAAGTAGTATTATTGTAGGAACGATAGTGGGTTTAAGTATATTTATATCATCAAAAATAAAATAAAAAATGAAAAAATTAACTACAACTCAATGGTTACTACTAGGTGGTGCTATTGGATTAGCATACATACTTTACACAAAAACAAATAAAAAGGGTTCGGATTTAATTGAAGAAGCATTGAATGGTTCAAGTGGTGGTGGGTCAAGTGCATCTCAAGGATATGAAACGGGTGGAATTAAGCCATTGCCTACAACACGCCCCCCAATGACAACTACTACTCAAGGAACGGGAATTATTCCCGATAAAATGCTAAGATGTAGAGAATTAATTAGTGATTGGAATGTTCTTGAATCAAAAACAACTTGGGAGAATAAAACTGCAATGCTTAAAGCAAGAGCAACTTTTTTGGGTGCTTGTGATACTAAAAAATAATCTATTATGAAAAAAACATTTAAGAATGTTCTAATTGGTGGTGGAGTATTAGGTTTAGTCTATTTTCTATATCTTAAATTTGGTAAAGGAAAGCCAAAGCAAGATGGAGTATTAAAGTTAGATATGCTAACATCAACACAAACTACACAAACTACACAAACCACACCAACTGCAACACCAACACAACCAATGGTGGTTTATGGCGGGAGTGGTGGCAAAGGAGGTGGACATTGGACACAAACTTTTCCTGATACAGTTCCTATGCCCACACAACAAGGTCATACAACAGAGGGTAATAATCAATCGGGTGGTAAAGTACCAATTCAAATAGTTCTGCCTAGTGTAGATAATACTAGCAACACACAATTATAAAGAAATGGCTAAAGGAAAACTTGTTTATTGGGGAATTATAGTAGTAGGTATAAGTGCAATATCTTATATGTATTTTTTATCAGATGTAGCGAATAAAGATTCGGATGCAGATGTTATTGACGAATTATTAGAAGAACAGAATTTAGAAGTAAATTAAAAATTATGGCAGAGTTATTAGGTAAAGGTGTAGGGAGTTGGACTTCAAGAGAGGATGCAGATTTTTCAAATTTTATTTTTGGAGGAGATATGGCAGATGAAATTAGAGAAAGAGCAATAGAAATTGCAAAACAACAGATGTTAGCAGATAAAAAAGCTAAAAAAGAAGCCGAAGCCGAAGCCAATATTAATAGAGATGGAGTAGATAATCTAATTGTCTTGGAGAAACAAAGAAAAAGATTACAAGAATTAGAGTTACGGCTACAAAATCAAACCCAAAACGAACAGCCAATAAAAATAAAAAAACCACCATATTTACTTTATGGAGGTGTTGGATTGGTTATTATTATAGGTGCAATGTATATATTTACAAGAAGGTAACAAGACACACAAAATAGTATAAACTAAAAATTTGATTTAATGAGTGTATTAAGTGCAAATCAACAATATAGGTTAAGCGGTTCATCTTTAAGTTTTGCAGAATGGCTCGATAGAGAAAAAGCAAAGGGAGTTGTAATACCTAAATCGGGTATAACTGATATTTATGAAAAAGGAATATTGGAAACACAAGAATTAAAAGCAATACCAAAAGATTCTAAAAGAGTTTTAGGTTTAAATAGAAATATGCTAATGCTTTCGGGATTAGTAATTGTTGGTGCTATTGCTTATAAGTTTTATGCAAATAAAAAATGATATATAAAGTAGACACACGATACCAACAGATGATGCTAGGCATTACTGTTCAAGTTTCAGAACCAACAAAAGTTAGGTTAAAGGTTGTGGATGCAGAAAAATCAAAAACTGTTTTAACAAGCAGATACAAGACTATAAATAAAAACTTTAAGTTTTTTGTTCGTCTACCACTAACTCCTCAAAGTGTAAATATAGTTTTGAGTGATGAAGATAATGGGGGAGATATAAGTAATAGAGTTCGAGTAATAAATATTGAGAAACTAGGTCTTGAAAAAAGGATGGATGAGGTTGATATTAACAACTATACTGTTATGTCTTTTGTGGATTTTGCTCAAAAATTTAGTTTTAACGCATCTTATTTAGAACCAAATAACTATGTTAGTGAGTTAGAGAATTTTAAAATCGAATATCTGCCAACAATTATTGATAGCAATGGCACAGAGTTAAAAACACCCGCTAGGATTAGTAATTCAACGGGTAGAATACAAGTGTCAAAAAAGTATTTTAAAGACTATACAGTACCTATGAGAATGGCTATTTTGTTACACGAATTTGCACATTTTTATTTAAACGAGGATATTCAAGATGAGATTGAAGCCGACTTAAACGGTTTGTTGATTTATTTAGGGCTTGGCTACCCCCGTGTAGATGGGTACGAAGCCTTTTTAAGAGTTTTTGAGGGTACACCATCAGAACAAAATAAAGTAAGGTATGATGTGATAAATAAATTCATACACGATTTTGAGAACAAAAAATATGTAATCTATTAAAATATGGCAAAATCAAACATAATATCAAAAACGGGTAATTTTATTCAAGATAATAAAATACCATTATTGTATGTCGGAGGTGCTATAATAGTTGTTATTGCAGTAATACCAATTATTAGAAGATTGTACTCTATTCTTGACCCATCTGTTAGGGGTGCTAAAGATGTAGATTCGATATTTAAGAATATAAAAATTGATATGAGTAAAACTACCATAACCGAAGTTCAAGCTAAAGTTATGGCGAACCAACTTGTTAATTATATGTCTATTCGAGATGGAACTGACGAAGATGGAATAGAATCTGTTTTTAATAAAATTAAAAATGAAGATGATATGAAGTTATTATATGTAACTTTTGGCAAAAGACCATATTCATTTGTAAATACGGGAGAAGCTAGTGGTGTTTTAGGAGGTATTTTTGAAAATGCGGGTGGATATGACGAAACAGATTTAATTGGTTGGTTAGAATTGGAATTGAGCAATACTTGGTTATTTGGAGATGCATCTTTAGTTAGTTTAATAAATGAAAAATTGTCATTAATGGGTTTAAGTATAAATTAATAAAATGAAAAAAAATAAAGTAACATATATAATTGTAGGAACTATAATAGGGTTAGGTTTAACTTATTTTGGATATACTTTAATCAAACCAAAAAGTGATGGTAATGGTAATGATGATGATGATGATGATGTTATTGATAACCCTTATGGAGACGATATTGTAGATGGTAAAAAAGTATCAGAGGATAATTTTCCATTAAAGATAGCATCTAAAGGTTTTAAAGTACAAGTATTACAATCAGCATTAAATAAATTGGGGGCATCTTTAACAATAGATGGTAGGTTTGGCGAAAAAACCTATGATGCAATATGGGATTATGGAAACTTGCCTTGGTATGTTTGGAGACAAACTCTCTTTAGTAGGCTAAATACATTGTCTAAAAAAAGTTATGAAGAAATATTAGCAGAAGCAAGTAAAAGGGATTGGGTTCTTAAAAACGCAGAGGATTCGGCATCTGAATCTTGGTTGCCTTTTGTCCAAAGCGGAGATGATTTGATGTATAATAATTTAAGAATGTAATTATGGCTAATTTTACTCGTAGTAAATACCCTCACACTACTAATTGTCAAACTTTAGATGCTCAAATAAGCGGATTAAGAGATGATAAGGATTTGGTATATGTAGGTAAAATGGGTGGAAATAGAAGAACAGTAAAAGACCTTTTACTAGCAAAAGAAGTTCAGTTTGAAACTCAACTTTGTAGTAGGGTTTTAGAAGATTCAAGTGTGTATCAAACTTTGGAAATGCAACAAGATGAGTTTGAAGATTTGGAAAACAGAATAATTAGAGAATCTAACATTAAGAGAAATGTAATGCTTGTTACGGGTGGAGTTGTTTTAATTGTAGGTTTAGCAATTTTTATAAAATAAAGTTATGGGTTGGGTAAAAGATTTTGTTAATCCAAGTGGTGCAGAACGAGAGAGGTATGATAAGTTATTTAATGAAAAAAGGGTGCAATATCCTAAATTAATTTATGACTTTAATTCTTGGAGTTCTTTGTCTCCAACTCAAAGAGAAACACAATGTCAATCTTTAAGTAGAGATGTAGAAGTGTTAAGGCTTTTAAAGGCGGGTAAGTTAGATGATAACGCATTATCTGATGGACACAGAGTAGACGAGAGAGGTATAAGGGTTTATACAAAACTATATAGTGAGTATTTTCAAGTTTATCAAAAAAGACAATGCGATGGAGTATTAAACACATCGGTTGTAAATCAAGATTCTGTTGAACTTTTAAGAAAGGCAGATGAGTTGCAAGATAGAGTTGAAAAAGACCTTCAAAAGCAAAGAACAATTATTATTTCAGTTGGTGGAATTGTATTATTACTAGGAACAACACTAATATTAAGAAAGTTATGATGAATAATATAGAATTAAATAATATCGAAGATGTTGGGTTTTCAAACCCTAGTAGTAATCCAAAATGGAGTAGAGTTGTTGGCGAAGAAGAAGTTGAAAAGCCTTATTTTGGTCAGTTAGACCCCGATTGGAGGGCTAAAACGCAAGAGGTAATTGATGAACAGAAACAAGCAATGATTGATATTGAAAACAAATCAAGAGGAAATAGTCTGCCAAAAGAGAGTTTAATTTTAGTTGGTGGTGCAGTAATATTGCTTACAATTTTAATAATTTATAAAAACAAATAAATATGATTTTAGATACAAATTTTCAAAATGCTTGTGGTTGCAATTCACATTCTAGTATAGATGGTCAGTCTTTAGAACAAGGTGGTAGAGACGTTTTAAATACTGTTAAATCGGGTGCAGTAGACATTTTTGATATAGTAACAACTACGGGAGGTTTTGTTGTAGACGAAGCTAAAGAGGGTTACGAAAAAGTAAAAGATGAGGGTGTTAAACTAGACAAAAAAGAAAGAATTATTAAATCAATTCCAAACTCATATATTGTTTTTGGTGCAATAGGATTACTAATTTTTAGTATGGTAAAAAAATAATGAAAAAACTCTTATTCATAATAGGATTAGGTGGTATTGGCTATGGTCTTTACTATTACTTTATAGAGCAATTAAACTTGGCTCTTGACTTTGATTTTGAGTTAAAAGATGTAGAGGTTCTTGATTTGGATAATAAGGGAGTTAATTTGGCATTGATTGTGTCGGTTCTTAATAAGTCATCCTTTGCAATAGAAGTTATTGATTACGATATTAATATGATTTACGAGGGAACTGCAATAGCAAACGCAAAAAGTTCTCAAGAATTTACTGTTCAAGGAGATGCTTCTTTTGATGTACCAACTAATGCCTATATTCAGTTTAAAGGCTCGGAGGGTATATTAGATGATTTAGGACTTTCATTACTTAAATCTAAATCAATAAACGTAGACTTTGTAGGAGATATGAATATTGTTTTTGGTGGTATTGCAAAAAATGTTATTTTTAATGCTAAAGATGTTGTTTTAACGGAGAACTTGGCTGAAACAATAGGTATTGATAAGACAATAGGAAAACTAAATAAGTTTTTAGAGGGTTTAGGTATAAAAATATAATTTGTTTTAGTAAATAATTTTATCTTTACTATTCACAAATAAAAGAAGTAAATGATTTTAGGCAAGACACAAAAAATAATGAAAACGGGTATTTTAAAGTATTCAAAAGAGTTAGAAATAACTAAAGAGAGTACACAAATACTTGTTACATCAGACGAAGCGGATGGTGTTGATTATACGATATGTAATAGTTGGTGTCCAACTTTAAAGGTATCATTTAAGGATATTATGGATGTTAGGGTTGATTTATTGGGTTTTGAGATGATGGCTTCGCCATTTTTAAGAAAAAGTGTTGATATGTATGCAAATTATTACGAGACACTACCTAAAGAAATTAATATGTTCATATTTGAAAAGGATGGTAAAGTTGGGGTGGCGGTTTACGAAAGAACATCGTTTAAAGAAGTAATATCATTAGAAAAGCAATTTGAAAGATTAGGAATATAATTTAATAAAATGATAGTAGGCAATAATAAAAGAGTAAAAACGACAAAAGCAACATCTGTTAGTGCAAGAGATATGGAATGGATTAAAGAAAAGCTAACAGAAATAGATGATGATTTAAAGGCATTAAAACAAACTGTTATAGGTAATAAAGAATATGGTCAAAAAGGCTTGGTAGAGCAAGTTAATGAGCATAGGAAATACCTAGAAGCAGATAAGCATTTTAAGGCAAAAGTTGTTGGTGGTTCTTTAGTAGTTGGAACAGTTTGGACTTTACTACTTAAATTTTGGGATAAAATATTTATATAAAAAAAAAGATTATGGCAATTACAGTTTCAGCACCAAATAACGTAGAATCCCCTAGTGGAAATTCCTTAGCACTATATAAGGATGCAAGTACGAGCAAATTTTATATTAAGGACATTAACGGACAAATAGAGGAACTACCAACGGGCGGTGGTATTACATTACTATTTGAAGTAGGCACGGGTGCAAATAGCACACAAAGAATTGGTTCGGGTACTGCAAGTGGAGATGGCTCAACAATAAGTGGTGGTTTACTTCAAGTTGCTAGTGGGCTTAATTCAACTATTGGTGGTGGAAATACAAATACCGCAAGTGGAACTAATTCAACAGTAGGTGGTGGACAACAAAATACCGCAAGTGCTTATGCGTATGGTTTTACAACTATTGGTGGTGGAACAAAGAATGAAGCAATTGGGGATTATTCTGTTGTAGGTGGTGGTTTCACTAATAAAACAACTTCGGGGCAAAGTACAACTATTGGTGGTGGAGCAAATAATACCATAAAGGCAAGATACTCAACAATAAGTGGTGGAAAATCAAATACCGCAAGTGGTGTACAATCAACTATTGGTGGTGGTAGTACAAATACCGCAAGTGCGAGTGATTCAACAGTAGGTGGTGGGTATACAAATACCGCATCTTATACATTCGCAACCATTGGTGGTGGAAGTAATAACACTGCAAGTGGTTATGCAAGTGGTTATTCAACTATTGGTGGTGGTACATATAACACCGCATCTTCTGATTATTCTGTTGTAGGTGGTGGAAATGATAACACTGCGGGAGGAGAATACTCTTCAACTGTTGGTGGAGGTAAAACGAACAACGCATCGGCAAATTACTCAACAATAGGTGGTGGTCAATCAAATACCGCAAGTGGTACAGAATCAGCTATTGGTGGTGGAAAATCAAATATCACAAGTGGTAGTGGTGCAACAATAGGTGGTGGACTTACAAATACCGCAAGTGGTGTTAACTCAACAATAAGTGGTGGAAATGATAACACTGCAAGTGAGTATAATTATGGTTTTTCAACTATTAGTGGTGGAAAAAGTAACAAAGCATCTTCTGATTATTCTGTTATAGGTGGTGGAAATGATAACACTGCGGGAGGAGAATACGCTTCAACTGTTGGTGGAGGTAAAACGAACAACGCATCGGCAAATTACTCAACAATAAGTGGTGGAATCACAAATACCGCAAGTGGTGTTAACTCAACAGTAGGTGGTGGAACTACAAATGGTGCAAATGGACTTAATTCAACTATTGGTGGTGGTAGTACAAATGGTGCTAGTGGAGATAATTCAACAATAAGTGGTGGAAAAGGTAATAATACACCCGCAAATTATTCAACTATTGGTGGCGGTAGAGACCACAATGGAAACGGGGTGGATTCATTTATAGGGGGTGGTAGTAACAATACCGCAAGTGGTACTACTTCAACAATAAGTGGTGGTAGTGGCAACACCTCACTTGGTACTACTTCAACAATAAGTGGTGGAAAAGGTAATAATACATCCGCAAATTATACAACTATTGGTGGTGGTCAAACAAATACCGCAAGTGCGGGTTCTTCAACAGTAGGTGGTGGTAGTGGCAACACCGCAGATTATGAACACGCAACTATTGGTGGTGGAGATAGAAATACCGCAACTGGTTATGCGTATGGTTTTTCAACTATTGGTGGTGGAAAACAAAACAAAGCAACTTCTGATTATTCTGTTGTAGGTGGTGGACTACTTAATACCGCAGAAGGAGAAGTCGCTTCAACTGTTGGTGGAGGTAAAACGAACAACGCATCGGCAAATTACTCAACAATAGGTGGTGGGTATATAAATACCGCAAGTGGTACAGAATCAGCTATTGGTGGTGGAAAATCAAATACCACAAGTGGTAGTGGTGCAACAATAGGTGGTGGACTTACAAATACCGCAAGTGGAACTAATTCAACAGTAGGTGGTGGACAACAAAATATCGCAAGTGGATATAGGTCATTTATTGGCGGTGGATATTATAATGTAGCAGATGGTATTTCTTCAAGTGTTGTTTGTGGCGATTATAGTAATACACAAGGATATTCTAATGCTCATATAATTGGTACAAGTATTTATGCTGATAGGAGAGATTGTACGTTTGTAGAGAACTTAACGATAACACAAGCACCAACATCAGCAGTAGGGCTATCTAGTGGTTCTGTATGGAATAATGGTGGTGTATTAAATATCGTGCTATAATAAAAAATTAAAATAAATTAAAATGGAAAAATTCACATTACACATATTTGGTTACGGAGAAACCCAAATAGTATCAAAAGATTTAAAAGTTAAAGTAAAAACATCTGATTTGACAAAAGTTCAACCTTTAGTCGATGCAGTTTGGTCTAAAAAACCCGAAGATAAAGAGGGTAATAAAGAGGACTTTAGAAATATTACCTTTTTTGACTTTAGTAGAATTAGTTGGGCGAGTAAAACTAAAGAGGAATCTTTTAGAATTAAAGAGGAAGATGCTGATATAAAAGCATTACTTCTTGATTTAATTGCAGAATTAGAAACAAAAAAATAATTACCAAATGATTGATAAGCAGATTTTTTTTAATTCATCACTACCAAGGGCGGGTTCAACTTTAATATCTAATATTATTGCTGAAAACCCAAAGTTTTACTGCACACCTACATCGGGTTTATGCGAGTTGATTTTAAATTCAAAATCTGCATATAATCACGGACAATCATTTAAAGCACAAGACCCAAATGAAATGGAACGTGCTTTTTTGAGTTTTGCAAAGTTTGGTATGCAAGGCTATTTTAAAGGAATTACAGATAAGCCATATATTTTAGATAAGAGCAGAGATTGGGGAATCAATTATAGTCTTATAGATAAGATACAAGGCACTCCAAAGATTATTTGGATGGTTAGAGATGTGAGGGCTATATATTCTTCTATGGAGAAAAACTTTAGAAAAAACCCCCACAAAGATAATCACATTCAACAACCCGTAAATTTAGTAGGCACTACTTTAGATAAGAGGATAGATATTTGGGCTGATGGTTTACCCGTAGGTATAGCTATGGATAGACTTAAAGATGTTTTTCAACAAGGTTTAAGTAAACATATTTTATTTGTTAGATACGAAGATTTAATGTCTAACCCACAATTCCAAATGGATAGAATATATAAGTATTTAGAAATTGAAAGTTTCCAACACACTTTTAATAAGATAAATCAAGTTACACAAGAAAATGACACCATACACGGGATATATGGCGACCATAAGTTAAGAGAAGAATTTAAAATGATACCTAATGATTATAATGAAATATTAGGTGCTGATTTAAGCAATAAAATAAAAAACTCATACGATTGGTTTTACAGAATATTTTACTCTTTAAAAGAAATATAAAAAATAAAAGTTATGATTAAATTAAATATTAAGGGAAGTTCATTGGAAGTAGTAAGCATTGATAAAATTAGGGATGTGTCTACAATATTGTTACTTACTCCACTAAAAAACATAGCGTTTAATTCTTTAGAATTATATAAAGATATTCCTATGGTGTCATTATATAATATTAACGTAGGTTTTAACGAGAATTTACTTACTACCGAACTAACCAAACTCGCAAATGAAAGCGGAGAATTTTTTACACTTGATTCTTTCATATTATTCGCATCTTCACACTTTGGAATGACAATTACAGAGGATAGTTCAACCGCAACGGGAAATATAGATGGATTAACTCATAAGTTTCCAATTCAAAGTGGGCAAACAATTTCTAAAAATCAGTTTGTTCAATTAGATGATGCGGGAGCTATTTTTGGAGTAAAAGCAACGGGTAGTGTGCCTATATCACTTCCAATAGGTTTAACGCAAACCTATTCAGAAGAAGTTGCACCCGAACAAGATAGAGACAACTTAGTAAGGTGGATAGATGATACAAATTTTATTTTCTTTTTCTCTCATTATGATAGTTCAACACGTTCTTATGAAGCGTATTTAATAGGCGGTAGTGTAGATAAAGATGGAACATTTAGTTATAAAAAAGAACCAACAATAGTATCTGATGGTAGGTATATTGAATTTGACTTAGACAAAACAACTTTAAGTAATATTGTTGTTAATGGTCTTTGTTCAACTGTATCAAATACGAGAAACGCCCCCGCAAAAGGTATAGCGTTTGAATATACAATAGAAACTCAAGAGTTTAAATTAGGAGAACCCTTTACAGAAGATTATGGAAGTGGAGATAGTAGAAATTTTGTTGCAACTGATAATCTTGGGGCGGGAAAATATTTACTCGCTTCTACTTACAGAGACACACAAGCGGTTTACATTGCCAATGTTACAAATTTGGAAATAACAATATCAGTAAAAACTCCCATTTTGTCAAGTCAAGGTAGGGGCAATATTGTTAATATCAATGACGAAAAGGCTATTCTTTTGTTTCTAAGTAGTAGTGGGAAAATTCAATCGACTATTCTTAATATTGATGGTAATGTGATTACAATAGGAAACACAAGTATTGCTCCCGAAGAAACTTTTAATGGCTATATAGCTACCTCAAAACTTACTGCAAACAACAAATTTTATTGTGCTACTACTGAAAGAAATGGCGCACGAGTAATAGAACCAACTTACGATACTGCAAGTGATACAGTTATATGGGGTACAAAAGGAGTAGTAATAGGAAATGGATTCGCTCTTTTTAATACGGATATGTCGTTTTACCCTACAACGAATGTTGTAGTTGTTAGTGGAGTAGAAAACAATGTACCCGTATTAAATATTGTGGATTTCGCATCAGCAAGTGTTATTGGTAAAACAGTAGGTACGACATCGGGCAATAATGTCGGTTGTGATGTAAACTCTATTGGTGGTGTTGTATTTAGTTACGCTTCGGATGGGGGTCAAACCGCAACGGGATTATCTTCTTATGGAACATTGGGAGACATTTTAAGTACTTTAGACCCCGAAAGAACAATAGGTGTTGCATCTGATAGTTTAGGTAATGTTGAGATTAGTGGTTCGGTAATAACAGATTCAAGTTTGGCATTAGTTATTAATAAAACTGTCTATGTAAATGGATTAGGTATTCTAAGCACAACCAATGCTGATGGTTCTATTGCTGTTGGGTACTCTATTTCAAGCACATCATTTATATTAAATATAAGCAAATAATATGTCAATAACAGAAAAACTACCAATACGTCTACAAATACTAAACGAATTTATTTGGGAGAAACCTCAAATGGTTGTTGATATATTACGAAAAAACGGGATAGAAGTTTCAAGTAAACCAACACTTCCCGAAATAATAAGAAAGTCTGTACAAGCGGTAACTGATGAAAACCAAGGTTTTATTGATGATGTAGACAGAGAGATAAGAACAGAGGGGGAAAGTGGTATTGTATTTACTACTGCTTTAGTAATATCATCTTTAATAAGTATTGGTGGTGCTATTTTAGGTTCAAGTCAAGCCAAGAAACAAAGAAAGGCACAACTTAATATTGCATTAATGCAGTTGGCAAGTAATGAGAAACTTGTTTATGCTGAGATTCAAGCAATGAAAGAGCAATCTCGTATTGAGATTTTAACCAATACAATACTAGAGTATGGTAAAGCACTTCAAAGTGAATCAACACAAAGACAAAAAGACACCTCACTTTTTATAGGCATAATGGGAGTTGGTTTAGCGGTAGTTTATGCAACGATACAAGTATTTAAAAAATAAAAAATGAAAAAAATAAAATACAATAACGCAACGGGAACACCTCCACCATCGGGAGGTGGCGGTGGAGATTTAATTGTTGAGGGTGCTAAAGTAATAATTGGTCTTGTTGCTAGTTCTATTTCTGCTAAAAAGAATAGGGAATTACAAGAGAAATTAGCTACACTTACCTTAAAACAACAAAAAGAACTTACCGAAAGGATGCAAGATGTAGGTAGTGAAATCGCAAGATTAAACATTATGTATCAAACATTTGCAGTTTTGGAAAATCAAAAACTTGTAGATAGTAGAAAAAATAAGCAACTAACACTATTTTACTTTTTAGGTGGTGGTTCTTTATTATTAGTAGGAATGGCAATAATTTTTAAAAGAAACAAATAATGGATAACGAAACAAAAGATATATTAAAGATTTTAGGAGTAGCAGTACTTGTTTTATTTATTTTAAAGCCTAAAAAAGTTAAGTCTTTACTAAGCAAAACTTCAAAGGATAGCGATGCAGTTGCACCTCCCAATACAGAATCAAGTGGAGAAATAAGTGAACAAGACTTTGAGAACGCAACTATTTGTTTAAAGGCATATAGAAGTGCAGTTAATAACGGAGAATCTAAATCAGAATTGGAAAAGTTAAATAAAATACTTATGAAAGATTATGGCATTAGTGTTTTTTTAGACCCAAAAAGCAGTAAATTAGTTGCTAGAAATAGTAATGGTAAAGACATTGCAAAAGAAGAATAACTATGGCGGGAGTTTATGCACCAGCACTTAAATTTAATGCCAATACTTGGGTTTCAGTAAAAACTGCCGATTTAACATCTTACGAAGAAATACAAGAAACTCAAGGTACAATAATGTATCGTGCTGAATCATTATATTTTCAAACCACATCGATAGACCAAATTAACGAACCTATTGATGTAGAAATATATGATTCAAGTGGTTCGCTAGAGAGAAATAAAAGAGTTAATGTTGCTGATACATACCAATTTCAACCCGCTATAAATATAGACCTTAGAAAAAATCCAATCATATTTAATGGTAGGACAAGATTAGTTTTAAATTTGCTTCCAAAAGAAAAAATTAAATTATATTTTAAAACTGTTCAACTAGAGCCATCAGACCTATTAAAAGGGGGTGATAATTTTTTTAGCAAAGAATTTTTAGATACTTATGGTTTTTTTGAAGGGTATAATGATGAAATACATTCAAAGATAGTTAGTGTTAATGACGAATTAAATAAAGGAATAAAGGGATAATATGGCTAGTATAAAACAAGACATATCGCTTCAAGTAGAAAATAATAATTTTTACGCAACCAAATTCTCTTTGTTGGGTGGAACACAAGACCCCTCAAATGGTCAAGCTAATTCTACATTATTTTATGAGTATGACTTAACTGCTGAAACATTCATCGGTACTGTTGGTGTGTCAATAGAGGCATCCACAACAATAAACCCAACCATATTTACTTATACTACAAATGGAGATATTACAGATGTTGGAATGGTCTTAAAAGCACTCAATAGTTTGAACTTAGGAATTTTTAATCGGATTGGAAATACTATTTTCATTGTAGACAGAATTAATATTTTTGGAAACTTGACTATTTTTTAAAAGATATTTAAAAAAAAAGGTTACTATAAATAGCAACCTTTTAATTCCTTAACAAAAAAAATAATGTGGTAAAACTCTAACTTTCAGAAGTATGTGCTTTATAGAAATCCAAAGTTAGTGATTCTTTTTTACTTTTATTGTCTTTTGATATAATTTCTTGTGGTTCAACTACCTCAACATTGGAAATATCTAATGGTTCAACATCAATATCTAGGTTTGAATAAATAGACTTACTTCTTTTAGGAATTATTTTTTTACCCTCTACAAACATTATATTGTTATCATCATCTAGCTTTAAATAACCACCGCCCTCTACTTTATCATCTACACTTATACCACGTTTACCATAATAATCTTTAGGTAGAGTTTTAGATAGTTGCTTAATAACTGTTTTCTTATACATCCAACCTTGTGGGTCTTTGTTTGAGCCATATAATGAATTAGGGTATTTTGACATTTCTACAATCTCCATAATTTCTTTCTTGGACATTACCTTAAACATCGTTTCGCCATTGGTTAGCTTTGCAACCGCATAAACATACTTTATATTTTTGTTTGTTCTTTCGTGATTTGGTTTGTGAATCAACTTTGGTTCAAGACCAAGTTCATATTCAAAATCATCCTCTTGATATACAATTTCACTCCAAATTTTTGAAATTTCTCCACTTCTTAAAATTAAATTAATAACACCTTTGTAACCTAAAATCGGTGTTATTTTAGAGCCAAATGGTAGAAAATAAAATTCTCCTACATCTGCGGATGGATTTAAACCAAGTTCTGCACATAATAAAATGGATGCAAATAGTGATGCGGGGTTATTTAAGAACGCTTGTTGCATCTTTTCACTTTTCTTAACCTCGTTTATAACTATGTTTTTAAACTGCGATGGAGTAATGCTGTGTGTCTCTAGTAGTTCTGCTAAGTTTTTATGCTCATACTTTGAGATAGTGGTTGAAAAATTTGTTATTAATTGTTGTTGTGATGTCTTTGCCATAGTAGATAGATTTAATTTTAGATTTATTTGATTTACAATAATTGTTATTTATGAAAAAATCGTGTTCAATTTTTAGTTTTAATTTGTACTTATGAAACTTGATTACTTGTATTTCTTCATATATTTTGAAGTTGTACTTGTGTTGATTAATTCCATATTTTAATTTTTTTGTTGGCGGTTCGTTTGTAACAAAATCTATCAAAACACTTATATAGTTATTAAAGTATGTAATTTCATTTTGAAATAAATAAAGCTGATTTGTTATTATAAATTTATCCCCCATAATAAACATCTTCTATTAGTGGAATATCCGACTTATACTCGCAAGAATCATATAGAGGACATTTAGAGCAACTCTTAATGCTTGGATAGGGTATAAAGTCTTTTTCTATATCCATAGCGTTAATCTGCTTAAAAATGCTAGATATGTGGTTTTCGTGAACCCTATAAGCATCTTCGTCTATATTTATTCTAATAAACTTTACGTTATGAACTTCTTTTGATGAAAAAACCATAAACAAAAAATCAAACTCATCATAGTTTAAGCCATAGTTTTCTTTTACCAACATCTTATATTGAATAGCTTGAACTAGCAATCTTTCTTTATAATGTAAACTTTCTACATCCCAACCCGTTTCTGACCATTTATCATCAATTAAACCGCTATATTTTAAATCAATTATACAAGGTTTCCCATTCATTGTAGCCCAAATATCCAAGATACCATTTTTGTTTTTTGATTCTAGCTTTAGTCCAACATCAACAATTTCAATCTTATATGCTTCTTTTATCTTTTTAAAAAGTTCTGCTGATTCATTTGCTCTTACATAAGGTGTGGACATAGCTTCTCGCTTTGTTCCTATATAAGATATTTTAGGTTCGGGTTTTATTCCATTACGAGGTAAGCAACCCGTAGCAACATACTCAAAGTAATTACCTAAATCCATTGGCAATGAAGTCGGGAACTCTAAATTATCAAAATGTTGTGCCTTAAACTTTAATCCACATAATTTTTTTCCTTTATAATCATTATAGTTTTTTAAGAAAGATTGACTTATTTTTTTGTTTTTCATACTATTGCTTTTCCTTGTTATTTACAACTCTTATATATTCTGCTTCATTAATCCAACCATCAGAAGTATGGTTAGTTCCTACCCAAATATGATTTTTTTTATTTTTCATTTTAGATGAAGTACCAATAATTAAACTTTCAACTCTTATATCGTATAGGTCTTTTACATCCATTATACCTCCGACTTTTTGATTTAATGAAATGAGCATTGAATCTGCAACTTGTCTGCTCTCCGCTTCCATAATTAAAGGTTTTTCTAATTGATAGAAAAAATACTTATATCTCTTTATTTTGCTCAAATTTATATAATTTAAGTTCTAACAATTTATGTTGGATATTTAAAAACCGTACTAAAAGACTTGTTGAAATATTAAAATCATCTTTATATTTTCTCTCAAATATTTTTATCATTTTTTGGATTGGTTCTATATGATAAAAGTTGTTTTTAGGGTTTTTTATTGTTGCAAATAATTTTTCAAAATCTAATAGAATAGGATTCATATTTAAGTATATTTGAGTTATACGCTTTATTTGTGTCTTGCGTAGAGTTTCTTGAAAACGGAAAGGGGAAATAGAGTTGATAGCTTGTTTCCCTTTTTTATTTTATAACTTTAAATGCAAATGGTTTACCTATGTCTCTTTGTTCACAATACAATAGAAGGGCTTTAAATGTCTCTAGTGCTTTTAGTCTACCCTTTACAATAGCTTTGTTGTGAAAGAACCAATAGAAATGGTACTCATCATCAACTAAGCCAAACTTATATAGGTTTCCGCTTTGCGGTTTCTGTTGATTGCTTAAACGTATTAGTGTAAAGTCTACACCCCTCTCGTTAAATGTTTGGGTAGAGTAGTCATATTCCATCTCTTTTTCAGAGAATGGAGTTAATTTTAAATCATCCATAAATTGATTGTATTTGATTACAAAAGCAAATATAGAGAATAATAATTATTTTACAAAATAATAAACATACAAAAAGGGAGAAATAAATCCTCCCCTTTAAATTAAGCTATTGAGTGGCGATTCAATAACCTAATTGCTTGTATGTTAAATTGTATTTATCAAAGTAGTCTTGTACTAGCTTTACATTTTCTGTTGTATCTCTATAATAAATGCAGTCTGTTTTCCAAGCGAAAAAATCATCTCCTAATAATTCAGATGCTTCTTTCATAAAAGTAAAGCAAGTAAGTCTAATAAACTTAAAGACGTTCTTTAAATCAACATTCTCCTTTTGACTTATATAAGAATTTAGCTTGTTTCCGTTTTCATACGCAACAAAACTTTTCTCTCTACCTAAAACAGATAGAGTAGCAAGTCTTAGTGCTTTACATTCAGTATCAAGCCCACTAATATATGTTTTCTCATTTATCATCCCGTAGAGGTAAGCTATTCGCCAATATGCGTGATTTAAGTCAGTTCCCGCCATTGTTCCAATTTCAGTATCATAATCATTACTATACTTAATTGAATTTAGTTCTTCGGGCAAGACTACACTATTTTTTTTAATCCACTTTTGAACTTGAACCTTTACATTGTTAAATAAGTAAATTTTATTTTTTGGAAAATTGGTTTGAGATGCAAATACAAAATGTGTATCGTCTAATAAAATTTCAGTACACTCACTTGCTTCACGAACAGAAAAACTTAGTTTCTTTTTAATTAAAGATTTTACTAAACTGTCAGCACTTTTTGACTTAACGTATTTTCTTTTTATTTTATGGCTCATATTTTCCCTCCCTTTTCAAGTTTTTTAGTAAGTTTAGCAACTTCCTTTTGAAAGAACTTTTTAGTAATTAATCCATCTTTTACATCGTTTCTTAAATCAGATATTAAATTACGAATCTCCTTTACTCTTTCAGCACTACTATCTCTTTTATCAGCAATTTTTTTCTGAATATCAGCATCTTCTTTTTTACCTACAACTTTTTCGGGAGTATCAAACTTCTTGTTTTTAGCTTTTTTAATTCTCTTAGACTTTTCTGCTTCGGCTTTTTGAAGTCGTCTATTACGCATTTCTTTCTGCTTTGGGGATAAATCAGCATACTGCACTCCATCTTCAACTATGCTATCAGATAATTGAGATTCAATAACATCTGCATCTTCCTCAAAAACAAATTTTATATAGTAAGAGCAATTTGACCTATCTCCTTGCTTTTTTCCTTTTTTTCGGAGTTTAATCCCCCTAAGTGGAAGTAGTTTATCACTATCACTCCCAACTAAATCTCTTAATTGCTTATTAACCTCTCCGCTTTTTACATCTAAATCCTTGATTTTAACAATACTTGTATTAACAAAGCCATCCCCACCATTTACATCAATTTGTATTTGCAAGTTTGGGTCAAAGGTTCTTAGTAAATTCTCGAAATCAAATAAATCAATACCAAGAATTTCTGCTTCTGTAACATTAGAAATATTGCCACATTTTGATTTCTTTTTAGTAGCAACATCATCATTGATAGCGTTTTCTACACTTTTTAATGTGAAATCTTTTAGAGGTAATTCTTTAAATGTTGGAAATAGATTTTTAGAAGTCCATTTTTGAATTTTGTTCCAACTATTTTTGCTAGTGCTTTCAGATTCATCTAAAATCTGTTGCATTATTTCGGGATTTTTGTCAGCTATCTTTTTTACTAGAGATGCAAGTTTCCCAAACTTCTTAAAATTATTTATTTTTTTCGCCACAATAAGTAAGTTTTATGTTTCAAAGATAATAAATTATTCCTAACTTTGTATCGTAAGTAGATAAATTAGATTAAAATAAGGTTGGATGTTATTTGATTACAACTTAAATATCTGTAAAACCCCTCTCCCATAGAGGGGTTTCCTTTTATATATTGTTTTTGATAATTGTAAACCAATCTCTATTGGTGTCTACAAGAAAACCTTTAGAATCGGTTTTTAAAACTTTCTTAGTTACCGCTTGATTTACATTACCGCCAATAACTTCAATTTCATTTCCTTTTGTAGATACAACTATATCGCAATGGCTTTTATAAGACCCCGTGGTGTCATAATCAACTCCACCTTGTCTTGAATAACAAACTAAGTCTCCAACTTTAGGTGCAATCTCATTTAGCCTATAACCTACAAATGGTGCTTTAGAATTACCATTTTTTCTGTTAGCTATGCTATCAGTTATATATTTAGAGTGTGATGGGTTATAGACAAACTTACTTCCCGCACCCGCTTTTTTCATAATCCAAGAAATAAACGTAGCAGACCAAGGCACTTCTCTGTCAGAACCAACAAGATTTTGACCCGTACCCTCTTTCCAATATCTACCAACTCTTTCAGAAAAGCCTTTATCAGATTCAAAACCGCCATCTATAATTTGATTCCCATTAACATCAATAGTGGGTTCGCCCCATCCTTGCCATTCTTTTTTAGCAATAGAAACTGCTCTATACTTTACTAAAAGTTTACGCAAAACAAGAATTAAAGCAGTTCCACCTAGAACCGCCCCAATTCCAAAGAATATTATGTTTCTATTGTTAGCCAATTAATATTGACCTTTTATATTGGTGTTAAAGAAATCTACTGAAACTTGACCTTGCACCGCACTTGGGTACATAGACTTAAATGTTGCAAATGGCTTTTGATTATCAGAAACCGCTTGTTCAGTTTTACTGCCAAAATCTCCATCTACTCCATCTTTTAAAACTCCAAAAGTTCCTAAGTCGTAACCATTAGAAATTAAAAATCTTTGTACTTGTTTTACCTTTTCTCCTTTGCTACCTCTTTTTAAAGGTAATCCCGAATTAGAAGTTGTTGTTGTTGTTGTTGTTGTTGTTGTTGTTTTTGGTGGTTTAGAACCATTACTTTTAGGTTTTTCCCCAATAAATTCAACGGGTTGTGTTATTCTTTTATATATAAAGTAACCACCTACAATAGTAGCTACACCGCCTAAAGTCCAAAATAAAGTTTTTGTATTCATAATATTATTATTTTATTGATTTTCCAATTAAGAAGCCTATAAAAAGACTTCCAAGTGCTAAGATAATATGTTTTTTCTTCATACTATCTTTTTCGGTTTCATAACCCCCATCTCCATAGATGGCTTCATCAATTTTGTCTTGATATTGTTTAGCGGTTATTTTACCTTTATCTACAAGTCCTTGTAGTTCTTTTTTTAATTCCTCTAGCTTTGACATATTTTAGTTTCTTAGTTTCTTAGTTTCTTATATGCGAAATATCCTAGCACACCAAGACCAACTAAAGTTAGCCAACTTAAATTTTTCTTATCTGACATTGGCACTTGCATATTTGGAAGTGGGTCTTTAACTTGTGTTGTTGCATCGGTTTCTATTGGGTCAAGCCCTAAAGACACATCAGAGCCACCACAATCACAAGGTGTTGTTATACATTGACAAGTTGATTGTTCAGAATTTAATCTAATCTCATCTGCTTGACTTAAAAATCCACTCCAATTATCTGTACTTCTAGGTGCTACTCTTTTTATAGAGCCACTCCAATTATCTGTATTACTTATCATATATATTTTTTTAATATTAGGTATAAAAAGGTTGTAAAAAAACCAATAAAAGACCAAAACATTACTTTGTTGCTAAATCTCTTATTGTTCATAGTATTAAATTTTTTATAAGCTATTGTAAATTTCCTCTGCTTTTTCCATTCTCTCGTCTACGATTAGTTGAGGTCTTTCATAATATTTAGCAAAAGCAAATGCTGATTCGCTAGGTGTTGTTTTTGATAACAACTCTCTTTTTGCTCTTGTTTCAGTATTATTTAATTCCCAATCAATAAATCTAAGTTGTACTTCAAATGAATTAATGTCTAGGTTTCTTTCATTGCACCAAGATTTTAAGGCATCCCATCTACTTTTATGCCATTGGGCAAGTCCGAATGATGTACCATTATCTCCAAGGGCTTGAGGGTCATACTTTGACTCAGTATATAAATTACCCGCAATACCCGAAGCATTGGCTTTAGAATAGCCTAATCCCATTAAAAATCGGGCTATCCCTTTACCATCTCTTGATAGTGTAGGTCTTTTTTTTGCACTAATGAATAAAACAAAAGCAACACCTAAACCTAAACCCAAAGCAACGTATTTTAACATACTATTCCTCTGTTGTACCCGCTTTTGAACCTTTCTTAAAAGCATATCCTACAACGTAGACTGATACTGCTAATCCTACTAATCCTAATGCGTACTGTACTAAACTCATCTTTTTCATAACATTTTTATTTAAAATTTAACTTAACTTAATTGTCTTAATGGTGTATTATAATCCACCTCTACCTAGGTAAAGAACACCATTTCTATTTTGTTTGCTACCTATTGTTCCCTCATCTATTGGAATAGGTAAGCCTTCTCTTTGTTCGGGGTTTGATTTTACATAATCTGCAAACTCTTGCTCTAATCCTTTTTGAACGATAATTTTTCTTGCACTCAATCTAATTGCTCTTAAAGATTCTAGCTTAATTACATTTTTTGCCCTAGCTTCTTCATCTCCAAAAAAGTCTAACCCCGTAAAAGTGTTTGCTTTTTTAAATAATTCTTTTTTCTCATCTAAAGTTAGCTTTGACTTTTTTTGTTTTAACGTAGATAGGTCTGTTAATTCTTCTTCAAGTTTTATAGACTTATTCAATTTCTTATATAATAGATATGCAACACCTAAACCAACACCTATTCCCGATACTATTAGTATAGTTTTTGTTTTCATATATCTATCTTATTTCTATTGTTTCATTTGTAGGAGTTGGCATACCACCTCTTAAAACAGTTGTTCTTTTGCCAAAACTCACTTTCCACTTTAATTTTGTTTTATTAAATATGTAATCCACAACATCCTTTGTTGTTGCTACATTTACACAATCAATTCTACCTCCACTAGCATTAAGACTATTTTCAAATGCTTCATTAGGACAAGCAAGTCTAGTTTCTAATTCGGGTAAATCTCCTACAACTATCCATTTACCACTTGTTTTTTGTTCAAATAAAGATGGACTAGCATTGTTACTAGGCATTTGATATGATATAGTTGCACTCATTCTTCTAAACAAACCAACATCCTCTGTTAGTGTAATTGGTCTATCGGTTGTTCGTAAATCGTTTGGTGTGAATGAAAATCTACTATCATTTGAGACAATATTTTCAGAATTAGTCTTTGTCTTTTTAGATAATAGGTAGTACAAGCCTAATCCTATTACACCTAACCAAAGTAAATTCTTGTTTTTCATATCTATATTAAATTAAAAAAATATAGCAAATATCAAAAATTATTTTTAAGAATAATAATTTTAGTCAATCAATAATTACAACAAATGAGTTATAAAATTTTGTTATATGCAATAACTTTAATCGTAATCCACATAGGTTATGCAAACATCCCCTCCACTTACTAGCACATCTGCAATTTGAGGATAGATTCTTTTATAGGCATCTGTTGAAGAACCAATGAAGCCATTTTTAGTTATGTTTTGAGTTTGAGAATCCCCAACGAGTAAGCAGCCCGAACTATCCAAATCCGTATTTCCTATATGAATAAGTATATATTCAAAGTTTGGAACATCTCTTACCCATAACATACCTTTGTTGAAGCTAGAGCCAAACTTATCTGTGTATCTTTCATTAAAACCACCCTCTGTACGCAAAGTAATATTATAAGTTCCCGATGGTATTCTTGTTTCTCCGCTTACTTTGACCTCACGAAACTCATCCTCTAGCGTGTAGCACAAGAAAATTGGCTTATCTGTAACATCGAATAACATTCCTAACGTAGAGTTAGATTTAGAACTGAATCTTTGAACTTGTAATTTCATTATTTAATTTGAGATAATATATAGTCTAATAATTTAGACCACAACAAAATTGAAATACCCGTTACCACCACATAAGATATAGGTTTTGCATATTTCCATAAAAATCTTCTTACTTTTTTCATCAACTAGGCATTTAAAGACAAGATATAAAAAAAAGGGCAAAAAGCCCTTAATTTATTACCAAGTATAATATTTAGCTATTTAATATTAAACTTAGCTTTGTAACTGCTATTGGTATATTTGCTAGTTCTTTCAAATATCATAGTGTAATTACCTTTTTCAGATAGTACATCTAATACCGTTGCCAATTCTTCTTTACTGAAATAAAGTGAACCCGATTTAGTGAAAAATACTTTTTTAATTGTTTCAATATTACCGCTTGGTGTCTTTAGCTTTATGCTTTCAAAAGTTGCTTCTATGCTATTGGCTTTTTTAGTTTGATACTCGTAAACGTGAATCATTAAAGATGTATCATCTTTTACAAACTTAAAAGCACATTCGCTATTGGTAGTTGCTGAATTACTAAAAGTTCCCGTAGCCATAAAGGTTTCATAACCATCAGTAGTTGGGTCGCCAAAATCATCTACATAGTATTTTTTAACCCATTGTGCGTTTGCTGATTGAAAACCTAAAAGTAGGATTGCGATGATAATTGTTTTTGTGTTTTTTAAAAGTTTCATTTTTGTTTAGTTATTAGTTATTAGTTATTAGTGATTATTATTCTTGTTTATTTTCTATTTGGTCAATTATATTGGTTTGATTTGGGTCTAAAAAAACTTGGGGTAATGGTTCGCCTTTATGTTTTTCATAAATCTCATCTTGCCAAGTTGTTGATGTCCTAGTATCAATAGCTTTTTTACCAAACAACTCAATCTGCACCTCTGCAATAGCTTTTAAAATTTCGGTGTCTATAATGGTTTCTTCTTTAGAGAAGTACTCTAAAAACCTCCAAAGAAGCCCGTGCATACGAGGTGCTAATTTAAAAATACGAGCATAATCTTCTGACTTAGAATTATGATGTATAGTTGCAATAACATTATCGTTCTCATCAACGATGTGAAATGGTGCGTGTGGTACACCACTTTCTTTTACTATTAAATTATCTTCTACCATATCTATTATGATTTTGTGTGCATTATCCATTCTAACAAAGAACCCATATTTACCTTTACTGCCCCTAATCCAAAGTATTTAGGGTCTGAATCAAAATACACAAGTTTTCCGTTTTTGTGGTCGCCACCCTCAAAATCCATAAAGCCATTTGTTCTTTTGTAAAACTGCATAGTCTTTAAAACACTTTGCAATTCCTCTTTTTTTATTGTTCTTTCTACTCTGTTATTCTTTCCCATAGTCTTTTAAAAAAATTCTTATCGTTAGTTTCTTTTAATTCGTCTTGTAATAAATTGGAGAAATTTTTATTTGCAGTTTCTCTCGCATCTACTAAGAATTTATGAGTATTATCATCCCATTGTTGTGATAGTGGCTTGTCTCCCTCTACTAACTCAACATCTAATAGCTTGTATTTAGCATAATGACAATTATTTCCATACTTATCTAAGATAGTTATAGGTATGGTTACTATGTTGTGTCCTTTGTTCCTTAAACAAAATATAATACCACTAAGTCTAGTTGCACTATAAAGATTGATTGCTTCTAGTGAAGTGATTGTTTTGCCACCTCTAAGGTGTTGCATTACCATTTTTGTTTTTGTTAGTTTTCCCATTACAGATTATTTAATTATTAATTAAGATTTATTTTTTCTTTGTAAACTCTGCTACCAACTGCATAACCCGAATCCCAAAGTTTTTCTCCCGACCCTATTCCCACTACTGTATAATACTCTTTGTTTTCAGCTACTATCTTATCTGTATAAACAGAGTTTCCTTTACTATAAGTAATTGTTCTGTCTT